>SAMEA3663257__coassemble_403_pt1 | contig 100801 bp, 83 predicted proteins | sample SAMEA3663257__metabat2_low_PE_016 | metagenome-assembled genome bin SAMEA3663257 (sample SAMEA3663257) | pig gut metagenome | biome: pig gut; feature: pig-associated habitat; material: faeces | place: China | collected 2013 | reverse complement strand
GACTGGTCGAAGATTGGGTCAGACGCGATTTGGGTAACGCATGACGAAAACAGGTCCTCGTGTAAAAACAACCTTACATCATTCATATCTTCGTTTTCAAAGCATATTTTGTCTCATCTCAAATCCCTCTCCCCTCCAAAAGTCCCTCATAAAAGTGTAGTGTTTACCCAAAAAGTCCCTCATAAAAGTGTAGTGATTACCCCAAAAGTCCCTCATAAAAGTGTGAATTATTTTGTAATGTATTAATTTTTAAGTATCTTTGCAGCCGAATAAAAATGTTGAAAATAATGGAAAGAGAAATATTGAAAGACCTCTTAAAATGGAGGAGTAGAAAAGATAGAAAACCTCTCATACTGCTTGGAGCTCGTCAAGTAGGTAAAACTTATATATTAAAAGAGTTCGGTAAGAGGTATTATGAGAATACTGCATATATTAATTGTGATGATAATGAAATGGTTAAAGATTTATTTTTACCGGATTATGATATAAAGCGTATTCTTCTTTCTATAGGCTCAATAACGAACGTTAGTATTGTTCCCGGTAAAACTCTTATTATACTTGATGAGATTCAAGAATTAAAACGAGGACTTAATGCTTTGAAATATTTTTGTGAGAATGCACCGGAGTATCATGTTGTAGTAGCAGGGTCATTGCTTGGAATAACTCTGCATCAAAACGAATCTTACCCGGTGGGTAAAGTAAATACACTATATATGTATCCTATGTCGTATGAGGAGTTTTTAGAAGCAAAAGGGTTGACTCAAATGTGTAATATGCTGAAAAATAAAGAATGGGATATTGTGTCATCTATTAAAAGTAAGTATATTCAGTCATTACGTGAGTATTACTTTACAGGAGGAATGCCGGAAGCTGTTAAAAAATTTGTAGAAACTAATGATACGGTACAAGTACGTGAAATACAAAAAGAAATACTACTCGCATACGATAAGGATATATCTAAACATGCTTCTATAAATGAAACAATTAGAATTAATCAAGTATGGAAATCTATACCGGCACAACTTGCTAAAGAAAATAGTAAATTTATTTATGGAGCAATAAGAAAAGGAGCAAGGGCAAAGGATTTTGAACTTGCGATTCAATGGCTGATAGATGCCGGATTGGTTTATAAAGTAGAATTAGTAAAAAAAATAGGAATGCCATTAGGAAACTATGCGGATTATTCTACTTTTAAACTCTATATGCTTGATTGTGGTCTGCTTGGTGCTATGAGTAATACACCGGCTTCATTGATGCTTATTCCAAATGATATGAAAGAGAGTAAAGGAAGTTTTACAGAGAATTTTGTATGTTCACAGCTTCAAAATTGTAGAAACATCTCAACATACTATTATAGCAAAGAAAATAGTACGCAAGAAGTAGATTTTGTGGTTCAGTATGATACGGATATAATAGCTCTTGAAGTAAAATCAGAGGAAAATCTTCAGTCAAAATCGCTTAAATCCTTTCACTATGATAATCCAACCGTTAAGTGCTTGCGTACTTCTATGGCGGATTATCGTCATGAAGAATGGATGGATAACATTCCTTTGTATTCTATAAGAAGATATTTTACTGAAGATGAATAATAATCTTTTATAATATTGTTTGAATTAATCGGCTTAAATAAGATCTTTATTCGAGAAATTTTATGTACAAAATATAAATATTGACTGTTTGTGAACTTGTATTTTTAGTTAATGTATTGATATTCAAATAGAAATATTGATTAAAAATAATTCATTTTTATGAAAATAGATTTCATAATCAGTATATATCTTTGTAGCGTATTAGAGAGTATCTGTTAGGTTACAATCGAATACGCTATTTTTATTGTGTTGAATTATTAAAAAGAAAAATTATGAAAAAACTAATTACATTATCAGTATTAATGCTCATGGTAGCAATGCTCAATGCTCAAGTAGAAGTAACAAAATTTTTAGGCATCCCTGTCGACGGTACCAAGTATGAAATGATCTCCAAGCTAAAAGCCAAAGGCTACACCTGGAATTCCACCCTCGAATGCCTCGAAGGCGAATTCAACGGCAGAGACGTACAAATTTATGTAGTAACTAATAACAACAAAGTGTATCGAATATTAGTTGTTGATAAAAATTATACAACAGAAACTGATATCCGAATACGCTTTAATACACTCTTAAGTCAGTTTATAAAGAATGAGAGGTATATGCCGGATTTTGGAGCGTCAAATGAACCTATAGTTGAAGACGAAAAAATTTCATTTAACATAAGTGTAAATAAAAAACGCTATCAAGCAAGTTTTATTCAGTTTGATAAAAAGATATTAGCCGACACTATATTGTATAGAAATAAACTAGCACAATACTTGAATGATAGATATCCTGAAGAAGAGATAGCAGAATTACGAGATAAATTGAATGAGGATTCAGATTTCGCATTTCAATTCGTATCAAATATGTATAAAGATTGGTTTGGTAACAATTCCGTCTGGTTCATGATAGATGGAGAATACGGTAAATATCGCATCCTCCTCTTCTACGATAACAACAACAATGCCGCCAACGGCGAAGACCTATAAAATTTTGAAATAAATCCGATTCTTCCTTGCTTATCTAAACAATTTAGTTTATATTTGCGATTGCAAAATTAGTACACACTATAATGAATAATATTATTTTACAATGAGATTTAAACTAAAATTAGAAGTTTTGCCTGAAATAAAAGGTAGGGCTATACCAATTAATTATCAATATGAATTGTCAGCTGCTATATATAAAATTATAGCTAATTCTGATGTTATATATTCAAAGTGGTTACATGATAATGGCTTTGATTCAAAGAATAAGATATTCAAATTGTTTTCTTATTCTAGGTTAATTATTCCTCAATATAGAATTGATAAAGAGAGGGAGCGATTGATTATTCATTCAAATGTTGTAGAATGGTATGTGTCTTTTTTGCCAGAAAAAAGTACTAAACTATTTATTAAAGGATTATTTGAAGAACAAATAATAGAAATATCTGATAGTGTTTCTGGGGTGGTTTTCCAAGTAAGAGAAGTACAGTTGATGCCTGATTTGGGTGATGTAATGAAGACAGAATTTGAAACTATATCTCCCATTTGTATATCTCATCGTAAGGATAATGGGAAGATTGATTATTTGTCTCCTGAAATGTCGAATTATAAAGATGGTTTGTTAACAGGATTATTATCTAGGTATAGGGCATTATATGGATTAGATTATAATGAACATGCGTATATAGATTTTCAATTAATAGGAAAAGCTAAACCTGTGTTAGTAAAAATTAAAGCAAACACACCGGCACAAACATTTGTAAAAGGATATATTTATAGATTTAAATTATCATTACCGGATAAGCTTATGCAAATAGCTTATCATAGTGGACTAGGAGAAAAATGTAGTATGGGGTTTGGTATGATAAAATAGAATCTAAATAATATTATCATGATTTTATTGAGTGGTTATAAAATATTGTATTGTTTTATTGGTTAATATCTAAATATTATGGATTTGTATGTTGTAAAATATACAGGTGTTTTTGGCTATATAAAGCCATGGTCAGCAGTTCGTGATGGTGAGACTTTTAGTCAGCAATTTTTAACACCATCAATAATAGAAGGAATGGAAAAAAAACTATTCCCTGAATTATTGAGCGAAAATGGTTGTATAAAGAAAATTATTAGACATAAGTTGAGTTATGATTCAATGGATTCTCAGCAAGAGCAAACCCAAACTAGAGGTTGGGAGTATAAAAAATCAAATAAAATATTTGTGCGTGAAAGGTCTATATTAAAACGTACTGTCTTAGTTAATCCTATTTTGTATTTGGCATTTTTGGATAAACAAGATGCAATAAAAGCTAGTCAAGAACATATATGTCTTTGTAGAAATGAGGATGTTTTACTTCCAGATAAAGATATTATTATACTTTCACAACAAGAGTTTAATTGTTTGAATGGATTTGAATTAAAGTTTGATAGAAATGATAATTCTTTTTTAGTGGGATATAATAGGTATAATAATGCTTCACCGATGTATGGATGGTTAGAATATAATGGAAAATCTGTTTTATAATGTTAGAAGATTCATACAAACATATATTAGCAAAAAGTAGAAAATCTGGTGAAATATCACTAATGCAACATTTGTCTGAAGTTTCTAAGGCTTCAGTCCTTATTGCAGAGCATTTAGGATATGATGTTGATATTGCTCGTAAAGGAGCTATACTACATGATATCGGAAAAGCATCTCCACTATTTCAACAAACACTTGAAGAAAATTTTGATAGAAAAACTGTTTTGCCAAATTTTATATTTAGACATGAAATTGCGTCTTTGTTTTTTTTGTCATTATTTAATAATGAAGAAAAGCCGATTCTAATAGAGATGATTGTATCTCATCATAAATCTTTAATTGATGAAAAAGGAAGGGGTTTTTTAGATTTGTATGATAATATGGAGGATTGTTTTAAAGTACATAGTAAAGATTTTGACATTTGGAGTGTAGATGCTTTGGCTATGTTAAATCTTTTAGGAATATCTACACATCCTATATCATTAGAAGAAGCCAAAAGTAATTATTTAGAAGCGGTTGATTATTGTGAAAGAATTGATGTAGGAATATCTGATTGGAAAGGAATATTAATGGCTGCAGATCATTTTGTATCTGCAATGGAAGGTCGTTCCGTTAATAGTGTATTATCAAAATTATTTATTTCTCCTGATTTGTCTTTTTACAATAGTAGATACAATAAGTTATATCCCTTATCAACCATATCTAATGTAGATGAACGTATTCATACAATTGTAATAGCACCTACAGGAGCTGGTAAAACTGATTTTTTATTGAGAAGATGTAAAAATCGTGTTTTTTATGTTTTACCATATCAAGCATCCATAAATGCGATGTATGATCGTATAAGTGGAGATCTTAAAGATACAGATGCAGTTGTGTCTTTATTACATTCTACTTCTGTTTTGAAATTAGAGAATAATGATAAAAATGAAGTGGAAGAAGCTATTTATCAAAGGCATTTAGGTGCATCTGTGAAAATATTAACTCCACATCAGTTAACAGGGCTTGTTTTTGGAATAAAAGGATATGAGGCTCTTAAAATTGACTTACAAGATTGTGATGTGATTTTAGATGAGATACATACGTATTCAAATGTAATGCAATCTGTAGTTTTAAAAATGATAGAAATTTTGAATGGAATTGGTTGTAGATTGCATATTGGTAGTGCTACTATGCCAACATCTTTGTATCGTTGTATTTTAAATATTCTAGGAGGAAAAGACAGCGTTTATGAAGTACATTTAGATGATGATACATTACAATCATTTAATAGACACATTATTAATAAAATAAAATCAAATGAAGAATATGATGAGATAATACAATATAGTGTTATTAGCAATAAAAAATTATTAATTGTATGTAATCAGATTAAAAAAGCACAACAACTATATATTGATTTAAAAGCAAAATATAAGAATATTCCTATCTTGTTAATTCATAGTCGTTTTAAAAGAAATAGACGACAAGAGTTGGAATTATTGCTTAAAAATTCATATAATAATATGAATAAGGGTTGTATCGTAGTATCAACACAAGTAGTAGAAGTTAGTCTTGATATTAACTTTGATGTCATGATAACAGAATGTGCACCACTAGATTCTATGATTCAGCGTTTTGGTCGTATAAATAGAAAAAGATCTATTGATTCAATTGGAGTATTGAAACCAATATACATTTTAAAGCCACCTAAAAATAAGAATGAAGCTAGACCTTATGATTTGGAAATTTTAAATTGTAGTTATGATGTTTTATATGAAGGGGAATTACAAGAGAAAGATATACAAAATATGTTGGATATGGTATATCCTTCTGTAGATGTAGATAAAATTGATTCCTTAGGTGTTGCTTTTATGAATGGAGATTGGTGCTTGAGGAAATTATATCATAGAGGAAAATCGGCATTATTAGATGTGCTAAATATTGATAGTATCCCATGTGTTACAGAATCAGATGAAAATAAATATTGGCAATTAAGTAGATCACAAAGAATTGGTCTTGAAATTTCCATTCCTTTTAATTCTATTTATTTTAGCTCCATGCATTATAGGAATGGAATATATATTGTTCCTGATAATTCATATGATAATGATATGGGATTGTTTTTAGAAAAAATTAATTTAGATAATTATAAATCATTTGAATTTTTATAATTGTATTATGGTTACTTCTGTTATCGGAAAATTATTTGTAAAGGTCTATAATGAAAAATATAGAACTAATTATAGTGTTAAAGATTTCTTTTTTGAAGTCTTTTATCCGTTGTTTTTTGATCATCCTAAGTATATGATGACAGCTGGAAATTCTCCATTGGAAAACCCGAAAATAAAATGGGATGACATGTTAAAAGGAAAGATTCGGTATGAATCTCAAGAACGGAGACAAGATCGTTTTAAAACAATGTTGTCCAAAATTCGGAATGAAGGAGCTGATGCGAGTACTGCTGTTGGGTATTATTCTAAGGATATTATGGCCACAACTTCGGGACAAGTTACAAATATGGCTATTGAAATAGATGAAGATACAATATTTTCATCTTGGATTGGTCATGGTTTAGGATTAGGGGTTAAAGGCGGTTTAAATATATTATTTTTTGATAGTAGAATATTGCTTGATATATTTGATGGCTGGAAGTATTATCGTCAATCATTAAATGAAAATAAGTTGTTAAAGGGTAATCAGATTAATGCTTGGAATACTCAATGGCTCGTTCATAAATATTCTCGTCAATATCAAAATAAAAATGAGGTGGCAGGTTTTAATCCTTATTTAACAGAGAATGGTATAATTAAAGTTTTTCCTATATCATGGACAAAACTTTTGTTTGGAATATCACGTCAATACGCGGATGTACAAATGATGGCTTATTTGTATAATATAGGACAAACAAATACAACGTATGGTTTTCTCCCTTTTTTGTTGAATGAGATTCGTAGACCAATTGATTTGTATAAAAAATTATTTGGACCTATGATGGATCACGATTCAATAGAAGAATTATATGGTACTGCTTTTGGATTGTCAGAGTTTTGCAAACTTGGAGTTATTGGATTACAAGCTTTAGAGCCAAAAGGAGTAAAAGATTTCATTTTCACACAAAGAAATCAAGAAAAAGTGAAGATGCCTAAATCTACTCAAATATTAGAAATTACATATAAAACTTATCAAATTTGGATATTAGCTATGTTGAATAATCAGGAATTATGGGATAAATCCCGTACATATGCAGAAGTATTGCATAAATTTGTCTATGACAATGACAAAAAAAATAGTACAAAACGAAAGAATCTGGTTGAAAAAGTTCTTTCAGCTTGTAATAAAAGAAATTTTATTTCTGGCTTAACAGATATAATAGAAGAATATAGTAATAACGCATGTATTGAAATGGCACAAGAGGTTAATATGATGTCTGTGGAAAATGTTCCATATTTTCTTGCGTTGATTCGTTTTCATTTTGTTTCCTTAAACTAGTAATAATTTAAATTTTTTATATATGAATCCTTATATTTATTTGAGAGTATTGAAACACGTTGATTTTTCCGTGTTTTGTGTACAAGATGGTCAAAAGACGTATTTTGATCCACAATTTAAAGTGTCTGTTCCATATTCTAGTGGACAACAAGTGAAAAGATCAATCCTTATGTCGGTTATTGAAAATTTAAATATTGCACCGGCTCAGATTACTTTTGTTTTTGATAAAAAGAAAGATTCTTTAGGAGAAGGAGAAGTCTTGTCTTTATGTGATCCTACTTATCCGGATCAGTTGTTAGGAGGATGGATGTATTCTGTAAAGGGAGGTAATACAAAAACTTTGAAACGTAGAAGTCCTTTATCAATATCAGCTATGCGTCCATTGCACCCTCTTTTAGCTGGTGTTCCTAAAGAAAATATTACTTTTGATCGTTCAGATATGGCACAACATCATAAAGTCATTGTTAGAGATGATAATGGAAAAGAATTATCAAATGAAGAAATTTTTGATCTATTATCCGGTTCCGATCGAAGTTTATACAGAAAATGGATACCGGAAAACAAACGTGCAACTGGATTGTTTGTATATGATGTAGCTATTGATTTACGTACTTTATTTTGTGTTTCAATAAATACGTTGGAATCAGAAGTAAATGATGAAATTTTATCCAAGTTAAAAGATAATCAATGGATTGAAAGTGAAAATGTTTTTGGAAAATGTTTAGTAATGCCAAGTCGAGAAAGAGAAATAATTATTAAATCATTGGCAAAATCTCTTTTAAATTGGCGTGTAACCTCAAATCAATCTCGTACTTTCAGCTTGATGGAAACTTTGGCTGTTGTAATTAGTGATAATGCTAATACATTAACTTCTTCTATTCGAGCCAAATTAACTGATTATGATGAGAATAATGCTAAAGCAGTACCCGTTGTAGAAAAAAGTGTTGATTCAGAATTGTTTGTTTTACCTGCTTGTTCAGCATATGTTGTTACGGAATTTGATTCTAAGGAAGCTTTACAATGTGCAGAACAAGAATTGATTAATAGAATGCTATCATTTGATTATGAGAATCAATTGAAATAATTTTGTTATTATATATTTGTAGGGCAATAGACGTTGAACTTTCTATTGCCTTACTTTTTGTAATAAATTGGTTATATTGTAAATTTGATTTAATACTTAAGTTATTTAATTGTTGTAGTTGTTGTTTGTTGTGTATATGTGTGATATTGTCAAAATTGTTAATTTAAAATGAAAATTACAGGTACGCATTTTAATTATTATCAGATATGTCGTCGCAAATTATGGCTATTTGCAAATGGAATTAGCATGGAACATACATCAGATTTAGTGTATGATGGAAAATTAATTCATGAAACATCATTTCCTCAACGACCAAATAAATATCAAGAAGTGGAAATTGATGGTATTAAAGTAGATTATTATGATCCAAATTGTAAAATAATTCATGAATTAAAAAAATCTAATAAAATAGAAAAAGCTCATGAATGGCAGTTAAAGTATTACATTTATGTTTTTGAACGTAATGGTATCAATATAGTGTCTGGTGTGTTAGAGTATCCGAAATTAAAAAAGGTTAAGGAGGTTTTTTTGTCTGATGAAGATAGATTAAAAATTGAACAAATAGAAAATGAAATTGATGCAATTTTAAGATCAGAAGATTGTGTAAATGATTATGCAAATAAATCAATTTGTAGTAATTGTAGTTATTATGATTTTTGTTTTTGTGGAGAAGATGATATATGAAAAAAACTTATTATTTGTTTAATCCAGGGGAGATGGAAAGAAAGGATAATACTTTAAAATTTTCTTCGTTTGATGAAGAAGGAAAGGTTATTCAATCAAGATATTTGCCAGTTGAAGATATAGCAGAATTCTATGTTTTTGGCTCATTACGAGCTAATAGTTCTTTATTTAATTTTTTAGGACAAAAAGATATATCGGTTCATTTTTTTGATTATTATGAGAATTATACTGGCTCTTTTATGCCAAGAGATTATTTGTTATCAGGACGTATGTTGTTGGCACAGACCGCTGCTTATCAGAGTAAAAAACAACGTATTGTAATAGCTCAAAAATTTATAGATGGAGCTTTACATAATATGTTAAAGAATTTGCAGTATTATAATAGGAGAGGTAAATCTATGGAAGTGTTAATGACAAATATGACCAATTTAGGAACTAAGATTTATACATCTAATTCTGTTGAAGAATTGATGGGTATAGAAGGTATGATTCGCCAAAATTATTATGAAGCTTTTGATTTAATATTAAATAATTTTGAGATGGAAATTCGTTCTAAACAACCACCACACAATGAAGTAAACGCTTTAATTTCGTTTGGAAATATGATGTGTTATACTCAATGTCTTCGTGCTATACATCAAACTCAATTAAATCCAACCATAAGTTATTTGCATACGCCAGGCGAGCGCCGGTATTCTTTGGCATTGGATATAGCGGAAATATTTAAACCGATTATTGTGGATAAGGTGATTTTTAAAGTGTTGAATAAAAGAGAAATACAAGAAAAACATTTTGAAAATAATTTAAATAAATGTATATTGAATAGTGCTGGAAAAAAGATATTTGTAAGAGCAATTGAAGATAGATTGAGTGAAACTTTTAAACATCGTCATTTAGGTAGAGATGTAAGTTATCGTCATTTAATTAAATTGGAATGTTATAAATTAGCTAAACACTTACTTAAACTAGAAGAATATAAACCATTTAAAATGTATTGGTAATGTATGTAATTTTAGTATATGATTTTGGAGAAAAACGAGTTTCTAAAATGTTGAAATTATGTCGACAGTATCTTTGTTGGGTACAGAATTCTGTTTTTGAAGGTGAGATTTCTGAAGTTAGACTGAAAGAATTGCTTATGAAAGCTAATAAATTTATAAATAAGGAAGAAGATAGTATTATTGTATTTAAGAATAAAGATGTTAGGTGGATGGATAAATTAGTTGTTGGTAAAGAAAAAAGTGTTGTAGATTCATTTTTGTGATAGTCGATGCTGCATTAGATATTTAATGAAATTAGAATATTATAGTTTGTTGTATGTTAAAATCTTGAATATTAAGATTGTATATTGTTGTCGAAGATATGGTTATTTCTTATTATTATACATTGACAATTTATTTGGTAAATTTTATTACCTTTGTAAATCATAACTATTTGAATGATAGTCTATTTATTTTAGTTTAGGATAGACTTATAATTGCACCTTTATGGAATTGAAATATATGAAAAAATGTTGAACGAAAATAAAAAACAACTTATAATTGCACCTTTATGGAATTGAAATTAATTTTATATGTTTGTTTTTATTTCTTTTATTTCGCTTATAATTGCACCTTTATGGAATTGAAATAAAGTATCACTTTTTGTAAGTTTTTGCAAATATCAAACTTATAATTGCACCTTTATGGAATTGAAATGTGCTCGTGTATTCGATAAATATAAGGTAGACAAATTCTTATAATTGCACCTTTATGGAATTGAAATCATTCAAGTGGACTGAACCGGGCTTTTTTAGCTCGCTTATAATTGCACCTTTATGGAATTGAAATTCTGATGAAGATTACCTTGGTCATCCGTGTAATCAACCTTATAATTGCACCTTTATGGAATTGAAATAGTTGTTTTTCCATAGTTAATCGATTTTAGAGTTAACTTATAATTGCACCTTTATGGAATTGAAATCTCTCAATTAAATTCATCATCGCGCAAGGTAACTCTTATAATTGCACCTTTATGGAATTGAAATCTGAAGTGAACTTGTCATATCCGTTGCGCTTGCGGCTTATAATTGCACCTTTATGGAATTGAAATTTATCAAGTCTATAGGTAGTTACTGGATTACTCATCTTATAATTGCACCTTTATGGAATTGAAATCTTCTAATCTAAATAATACAGGATTTGAATAACCGGCTTATAATTGCACCTTTATGGAATTGAAATTCAAGTTGGGTAATACTTTGTGGATTGATGCAAACTTATAATTGCACCTTTATGGAATTGAAATAAGAAGATAAAGTTATATAATCGACAAAACTTTTGTCTTATAATTGCACCTTTATGGAATTGAAATATACTCAATAAGTGTTATCGGTTTTCTTGCGCATCCCTTATAATTGCACCTTTATGGAATTGAAATAGTGTTGGCAATTCCTTGAGCCGTCAAGCACTTGCTTATAATTGCACCTTTATGGAATTGAAATAAAAATTAATCTATGACAAAAGAATGGTATAAAAATACTTATAATTGCACCTTTATGGAATTGAAATTTTTTTCTTGCTTATTAGCGTAATAATTTTTATAAACTTATAATTGCACCTTTATGGAATTGAAATTATTGAGAATTGGGTTAAGGTTGCCCCATGCTTCGCTTATAATTGCACCTTTATGGAATTGAAATAAGATTTTCCGATATATGCTTATGTTGCAAGACGCTTATAATTGCACCTTTATGGAATTGAAATACGGAGCGCGAATGGCAAGCCATCATCAGCGCGGTTCTTATAATTGCACCTTTATGGAATTGAAATCGGATTGTAACTTAATAGACTCTTTGCTCCGTTGCCTTATAATTGCACCTTTATGGAATTGAAATTGGGCAGCCCACAAGCAAGCCTTACCTTCTCAAAATCTTATAATTGCACCTTTATGGAATTGAAATGTCTGCACAACTTCTTCAAATGCAATTTCACATGACTTATAATTGCACCTTTATGGAATTGAAATCCGATTGAGAATGGCAAGCCATCATCAACGCGGTTCTTATAATTGCACCTTTATGGAATTGAAATTGCTCTATCTGTTCTTTTTGAGACTTAATGCTCTCTTATAATTGCACCTTTATGGAATTGAAATTCGAGAGGTATCACTCTATTTTTTTTGTTATTAACTTATAATTGCACCTTTATGGAATTGAAATTGATAATTCTTTAATTCTTCTTTGAGTCGAATGCCCTTATAATTGCACCTTTATGGAATTGAAATTAACGTCTTGAAACATAAGCATATATCGGGAAATCCTTATAATTGCACCTTTATGGAATTGAAATAAGGAGATGTTATCGAAGTTAACCCCCTCGAACGGGCTTATAATTGCACCTTTATGGAATTGAAATTTGCTTGCGAGGACTTTCGGCTTTCCGTTGTATTCCTTATAATTGCACCTTTATGGAATTGAAATCAAGGTACGTTAATATATTGTAATCGCTCATCGACTTATAATTGCACCTTTATGGAATTGAAATGCATCTAACAACTGTTGCTTTTTGGCTTGGACACTCTTATAATTGCACCTTTATGGAATTGAAATTGAGAATAACATATTCTTGGTGTAATTGATGCTATTCTTATAATTGCACCTTTATGGAATTGAAATAAGATTAACATAGGTTCATTGCAATTTACAACAACTTATAATTGCACCTTTATGGAATTGAAATTTGACGATTTGAACGATATGGGGCTTGACTTGAACTTATAATTGCACCTTTATGGAATTGAAATCTGAAAACCGAAGAAGGCGCAAAGATGATATTCGGCTTATAATTGCACCTTTATGGAATTGAAATTTGTAAAAAAGTCGTTGATTTGTTGCGACCGAATCTTATAATTGCACCTTTATGGAATTGAAATTTGTGGTCGAGGAAATCGATGGAGTGTCTAATTGCTTATAATTGCACCTTTATGGAATTGAAATGAAATAATTAACACCGATATGGGAATACCCCAAATCTTATAATTGCACCTTTATGGAATTGAAATCTCGAAAATATCGATAATATGCGAATTGACATCTTCTTATAATTGCACCTTTATGGAATTGAAATGACGTTGTCCTTGGAAGGCATAGAGGTAACGAGATCTTATAATTGCACCTTTATGGAATTGAAATTTCTTAACGAGTACTTCGCTAACGGCATTTTTGATGCTTATAATTGCACCTTTATGGAATTGAAATCACCGATTATGGTGCTTTGCGCAATCAATCGCAAGCTTATAATTGCACCTTTATGGAATTGAAATTCAGCAATTTTGCTGACTTGTCTAAAATCAAAAGACACTTATAATTGCACCTTTATGGAATTGAAATTTCGGGTTTTTAACTTTGTCGGATGCTTCACGCACTCTTATAATTGCACCTTTATGGAATTGAAATTCTCAAGTTCGGCATTCAGTTTCTCATTAGCCAATCTTATAATTGCACCTTTATGGAATTGAAATATTTAAAGACCGACGACGAAAAGCGCAAAGCCCTTGCCTTATAATTGCACCTTTATGGAATTGAAATTTTACATCGTTGCCCTCCCGTATTGCCTTGTTGAGCTTATAATTGCACCTTTATGGAATTGAAATAACAATGGGACAAATCAGGCACAAGTGAGAAGAAAACTTATAATTGCACCTTTATGGAATTGAAATCGAAGTCAACTCGGTAGGCTTTTATTTTGTTGTTCTTATAATTGCACCTTTATGGAATTGAAATTTGACCATTCAAGGTGTTCGTGTATTGCTTTGTTTCGCTTATAATTGCACCTTTATGGAATTGAAATCGAAGTCAACTCAGTAGGCTTTTATTTCGTTGTCTACTTATAATTGCACCTTTATGGAATTGAAATATGAGAATGCCGAGCAATATGACCCTCATTGCTTTGCTTATAATTGCACCTTTATGGAATTGAAATTTAAAAAAATGATGAGAAATGGGATATTTGATTACTTATAATTGCACCTTTATGGAATTGAAATATTCTCAATATGGTGAAGAAAGTGCCTTACACTAAACTTATAATTGCACCTTTATGGAATTGAAATTGCCTCGTCTTTCTTCGATGTGGTGACAAGTTCTCCTTATAATTGCACCTTTATGGAATTGAAATACAAGAATGGCTTTAACGATAGTATTGGCGATTTGGCTTATAATTGCACCTTTATGGAATTGAAATACTAATGATATTGTGTTGAGCATCACACTTTGTTGTGCTTATAATTGCACCTTTATGGAATTGAAATTCAAAAGCCTACAAGAGGCACTCGACAAGAATGACTCTTATAATTGCACCTTTATGGAATTGAAATTATTGTTGCGGATGTCCATCATTGCAACAACAAGCTTATAATTGCACCTTTATGGAATTGAAATAATTGTCGGTTAACGTTGCATCGTTAATTCTAATCCCCTTATAATTGCACCTTTATGGAATTGAAATTCAATACTGAGCCGTCAACTTGTCCTGTCGGTGGCACTTATAATTGCACCTTTATGGAATTGAAATTTGCGCTTTCGTACCTCTTTAATAACTTCGACCTCTTATAATTGCACCTTTATGGAATTGAAATTTGCTCGCAACATTAGTGCCGTCAAACGGAGAAACTTATAATTGCACCTTTATGGAATTGAAATAGACTTGGGATTGCTTTCGTAATTGCGTCAGTGTACTTATAATTGCACCTTTATGGAATTGAAATAGACAAGTGCTTTATCGGATTGGTTCGTTTTTTGAAACTTATAATTGCACCTTTATGGAATTGAAATAGCCATCAAATTTACGTGATGCGTTCTTCGACTTTTCTTATAATTGCACCTTTATGGAATTGAAATAGCCATCAAATTTACGTGATGCGTTCTTCGACTTTTCTTATAATTGCACCTTTATGGAATTGAAATACGAGAATTGCTTTAACGATAGTATTGGCGATTTGGCTTATAATTGCACCTTTATGGAATTGAAATATAACATTCTCGTTAGTAATTCCAAGCGGTTCGCACTTATAATTGCACCTTTATGGAATTGAAATACGAGAATTGCTTTAACGATAGTATTGGCGATTTGGCCTTATAATTGCACCTTTATGGAATTGAAATAATGAAACTCAACAAAATAATTTTATAACTTTCACTTATAATTGCACCTTTATGGAATTGAAATTAGACCATATCAAGCAGTACCGGTAAAGAAAATGGTACTTATAATTGCACCTTTATGGAATTGAAATCCGTATGAGTGGTGTTGATAACGAACAACAAACACTTATAATTGCACCTTTATGGAATTGAAATCTCACAATAACCAACAATTTAACAATACCTATTAATCTTATAATTGCACCTTTATGGAATTGAAATTGTCTTCCATGCAATAGACTCAGGTTGTGTCTGTGCTTATAATTGCACCTTTATGGAATTGAAATAATTTATTAAAGATTTAACCGTTTCAGGCATTAATCTTATAATTGCACCTTTATGGAATTGAAATTTGTTTTAACAATACAAATATACGGCTTTATTTTTCTTATAATTGCACCTTTATGGAATTGAAATCTTCGGGTTGTGGTTGTGGTTGTGGTTGTGGTTGCTTATAATTGCACCTTTATGGAATTGAAATATATAGGCATTACTGAATTACTGAACATCCAACTTCTTATAATTGCACCTTTATGGAATTGAAATATGTTAATAATGGGTATAGCTTCTATTACGCCTCGTCTTATAATTGCACCTTTATGGAATTGAAATTTGTTAACCTCCTTTTCATAGAATTTTGACATGATACTTATAATTGCACCTTTATGGAATTGAAATCAATAATAGACTTTATAGTAATACCTATCTACATCCTTATAATTGCACCTTTATGGAATTGAAATTTTTCTGCAGTTGAAATAGCCGCTTACGTTGATTCTTATAATTGCACCTTTATGGAATTGAAATTGGGTTTGATTTGTGAGGTCGAAAAAGTCCTGCGCTCTTATAATTGCACCTTTATGGAATTGAAATCTCGAACTCTTGCCCGTAAGGTAACCTCGCCCGACCGCTTATAATTGCACCTTTATGGAATTGAAATATATAGGCATTACTGAATTACTGAACATCCAACTTCTTATAATTGCACCTTTATGGAATTGAAATTATCATTGAGTTTATTGGCAATATCATTGTCATTCTCTTATAATTGCACCTTTATGGAATTGAAATACCATTACAGGCAATACCCATTCTCTTTCAAGGGCTTATAATTGCACCTTTATGGAATTGAAATCAATGTGGATTCTTTCTACACCATTTTCGGTATATTCTTATAATTGCACCTTTATGGAATTGAAATGGGCAATGTAAAATATATAACATCGCATCGGGCATAGCTTATAATTGCACCTTTATGGAATTGAAATTACATAGGTATTGCATTATATGGTTGATTAGCTTCTTATAATTGCACCTTTATGGAATTGAAATACGTCAGAAACAAGTAATAAATGTATAAGAAATGCTTATAATTGCACCTTTATGGAATTGAAATGTCGAAGAGCATCCTTTGTTCTTTAGCGCAAAAGTCTTATAATTGCACCTTTATGGAATTGAAATATCAATATGTAATTACTGCAACAAAGCCCTCTGCCTTATAATTGCACCTTTATGGAATTGAAATTTTGAATTGGAAAATATAGACAGAATGAGACGTGCTTATAATTGCACCTTTATGGAATTGAAATCTGATAACGAAGATATATCTATGTATTTTACCGAAACTTATAATTGCACCTTTATGGAATTGAAATTCATCTTTGATGGCATATCTCGGTAATCGAAGCGCCTTATAATTGCACCTTTATGGAATTGAAATTCTGTCACGGAGTTTGCGTAATGCATAAGTAGCTCTTATAATTGCACCTTTATGGAATTGAAATTGGGATTGCTCCCTCGGTGATAGACTCGACTCTCTCTTATAATTGCACCTTTATGGAATTGAAATAATATTAGCATAGGTTCGTTACAGTTGACAACGATACTTATAATTGCACCTTTATGGAATTGAAATATGCGATTATACAACGGATTGTTGCATAACAACGCTCTTATAATTGCACCTTTATGGAATTGAAATAGCGTTTACCTGCTTGGTTTCGCATGGGAGCACCAACTTATAATTGCACCTTTATGGAATTGAAATTTACTTGCGATTGATTTCTCAACGCTCCGTAATCAGTCTTATAATTGCACCTTTATGGAATTGAAATGATAAAATGGAGATGTTGCAAGAAAAATGTGTAACTTATAATTGCACCTTTATGGAATTGAAATCTTAATCAAGAGCTCGAGGGTTGCCGTGCAGAATGCTTATAATTGCACCTTTATGGAATTGAAATTTCATGAGTAGATACTTCGGCAAATCATTCATATCTTATAATTGCACCTTTATGGAATTGAAATAGAGACTCTGCAGAGGTACTAACAACCTCTTCAACTTATAATTGCACCTTTATGGAATTGAAATAGCGTAGGAGAAATTTACGAGATTTTAAATCTTAGAACTTATAATTGCACCTTTATGGAATTGAAATAAGTTGAAAGGAACCAAAGAATATTGCCTTGAACCTTATAATTGCACCTTTATGGAATTGAAATGATGCTCTTTGTCATTGCAGATAGAGTTACACACTCTTATAATTGCACCTTTATGGAATTGAAATTTCTCTTATGTGTCGAACATTACCTACAATAGCGCCCTTATAATTGCACCTTTATGGAATTGAAATTCTGTCTGTACGAATATCATATTCTGGCCTCACCCTTATAATTGCACCTTTATGGAATTGAAATACGCTGGATTAAATCCTGCTCTTTCAAGCATCTCTTTCTTATAATTGCACCTTTATGGAATTGAAATTTCGAGACATTAGCAAATCCTGAAATCCTATTCCCTTATAATTGCACCTTTATGGAATTGAAATAAATAAATACTCTCAAGGAGATGTGTCTACACAATCTTATAATTGCACCTTTATGGAATTGAAATAAAAGACCGAACACATTGTACCGGTTATTCTTGACTTATAATTGCACCTTTATGGAATTGAAATAGTATTAACATAGGTTCATTACAATTCACCACAATCTTATAATTGCACCTTTATGGAATTGAAATAATCGGCTTGAAAACGGCAAATTTGACGGTATTTACTTATAATTGCACCTTTATGGAATTGAAATTGAATTGCGCCACCGCAGTTGCGCTCTTTTTGGTACCTTAAATTGGTACCATTTATTATATAAAGAAGATAGAAACCTAATAATAAGAGTTTTATTTTATTATTTCATAAAGCATGTTTTCAAAGACTCCTGTAGAAGCACATCTGTTTGTTGGAGTAGTTATATATGTTTCTCCAGTAACTGATAGCCAATTTTTATAAATATTATTACATAATATTTGCCCCAAATTTATAGATATTGAAGTATTCCCATTTTCCATCTTTTTAATTCTAACATTAACAGAACATGTTGCTTTTCCTGCTATTAAATCTTTGGCATAAGGAAGGACAATCCATGCATTAGGGTTGTTGATATTGCCATTTTTGTCCTCAACTCCAACAAAACTTCGAGATATGAAAGCTTTATCTACTGCAATTATCCCACTTGTTTTATCTAAAGTAGAAATAGTTAAATTGGTTCGAGCAAAAAAATCTACTACATTATCCCAAACTTGGTCATAAGATGTGGACGTTTCAAAAGTTTTTTTATTATCATATACTCCTGTAATGTTGTATACTTTAGAAGAGCATGACCCAAACAAAAATAAGCATGCCAAAGCAATGCTAAATAAATTTTTAATTAAATGATTTTTCATATTATTAGAATTTAAAAATTAATAAAACATTTATTTCTTATCTAATATTTCTAATGTAGAATTAATCTTATCAAGTAGCTTTTCTAAGTTATCAATACTAACAGAAAACCTACCATTTTCAATTTTACTGATTGTTAACTCACATTTATAGCTAAGCATGTCAGCCAATTGTTTCTATATAATCATCCCTTTTACCCCGCAAATTATTTATTCCTTATTATTATCTAATACCAATGGCTATTTGCTTATGAAATACGAGTTTATGCGGAATATGAATAAATAATCATTTCTTACGCCTTCGATATAAATTGGTAATAATACTTTGATGTTTTTCCCTATAAAGGTGGAGGCTATCTCGTCAATCTTTTTCTCGTTCTTACATGACGATGGTAAAAACTCTCCATTCATCCATCCATATTCGGGTATAAAGCCAATCTTATCGGTAGGTATTATGCTCTCTTCTATATATGCCTTACGGGGTATGACGGAGCATGGCATAAATTTACTCATGTCTACGTAATTAACGTCTTTATGTACTATCTTCTTTGCTAATGAATCATAGTCTACATAGCTTACTTCATTCCAATCTATTTTAATAGGGTAGTCGGTTTTATTATATAGCTTAAAATCAAGCGATGTCCTGTTATAAAACCATGTTATGTCTATGAATTTATCTTGATAATTATTGTCGTTATTGGCTGATAAATCCACAATCTGTACTCCGTTATACATCTCGTATGGGTTTGATGGTCTCTCTACATTACTTAGTGATACATTGTAATATACTGATTTTTGAGATGAACACCCCAGTACAACTAAAACAAATACTCCTGCTATTACAGTTGATATACACAATTTAATTTTTACTGATTTTTTCATACCTATAAGCGATTATATTATATAATGAATAAATTATTAATGCGATTAAATAACTTGCGATATCCAAAATATCCCCGGTACCCGGAAATATATGCATCATTTGTGCTATTTCTAATATTAATATAAATAGCGTTATTATTCCTATAAAATAGTATTTAATATTATTTTTACTCCATATCGCGTCAATTAATAAGGTGTACGAAAGTAGCCATAATCCGTCCGGCAAATTATACAATGCCCAATCAGGTAAGGGTATTGCATGTTGTTGCAAACAAGAAAATATTACATTGCTCGTATTTATGTTTAGCCATTTATATAATATCATGTCGAACGATCGATTACTGATATAAATCATGCAGGCAAACAAAAATATTATTATCGATATACATGCTGTAATATATCTACTGCTCGTTTTCATATACTATTATAAATTTCAAATAGTTACCTTGTAATCGATCTGTATTCCGCCACAAAGTTACATAGCCGATACGAAATTTATTTTCATAAAAACAGAAAAAATACAATTCTAACTTCTTATGTTTTTAAACAGAAAACTATTGACATCGTTGTTTTAGAATGCAAGGATACAAGATTTGAATGTAATTTTTTGATATTCATATATGTTGTTCCTATATTATTATATGAATGAATGTTTTTGGCCATTCTTTTTTCTTTTTTTCTTTTTCGTTAGAATCCTCGTAATCTACTTTTGCAGGTAACCCTGTTTGAGTGATTGTTATAGTGTGATGTTCTCTTCCATCTATAGTTTGAATTGTTATGGTTCCGGTTCGTGAATAATTGGTAGGGTTATTGTTAATATTTATTATTATTGAATTGTTATTTTTTTGAGTAGTAAAAAATGAAGATTGTACATTTATTATTTCCCATGGGGTATTGCTACTTACATTAACTATTTCAGTTGACTCTGTATAAGTACAATATATTGATGTCCGATCTGTTTTAAATTGTGTTGTTTGAGTATTAGGTGTAGGTTGAGTATTCGTCATTATAGATGTATTTGTTGTATTTTTTTGAGAATAATCAGAAAATTCAGTATTCCCGGATTGTACTAGAGTAATTTTTTTTATTATTGAATTGTCTATAGTCCGAACAAATACATAGTCGGTATGAGAATTTATTGAATTATTTTCTTTAGATATTATCATTAATCTGTTCTCTTCTTTAATTATTGAAAAAGAAGTGAGATTTTCGTTCTGAATGTCCCAAGGAAAATTGGTTGTTACATTGATATAGTTAGTGTCTGAGTGTGCTGAGCAATAAATCTTTGATTTGTCTATAAATAAGTATGGCTTAACTCCTTTTGTTTCTTGTTTTTTCGGTTTCGTGAATTGGTATATGTTGATTTTTTCGCTTATTGAGCCGTCGGTTGTCTGAATGTCGAAATAGTTGTGGCGTATCGTCTCTCCTTCGTTCTCTTCATATTTTATTTTGATAATGCTGTCTTTTTTCGAAATGGAATAAAACATCTCCGATACGTTCAATGCTACTGTCCATTCTTTGTTGCAATATACGGTGATTGCAGTGTCGCCTTCGTTGCCGTTTACAAAAATGTCTTTGCTACTGAGCGTCATTGTAGGCTTGTTTTCTTCTTCAATAACTTGAAGCATCTCTTGTACATTACCATAATCATTGCCACAATTCGCAGTGATGTACGAGCATAGTATCTTTGTCAACTGATAATTTTTGTTGTTAAACGCATTTTGTGCTTCTTGTAGTGAGACGGCACATGCGTCTTGTGCGTTTACAAAACAATTAATCGATAGAATTAGAGTAATTAAAAAGTAAATTCTTTTCATGGTGTTATCTTGTTTAATGCGACTATTCGCGTTGATTTTCGTCGCTGATTTTACTACAAAAATAGTGAATTATTGTTGAATAGCAAAATTTGCTTTCTTTTTTCGCATCCCTTTCTTTCGCTCTTGCTCTCTTTTTGGATACTATTGTGTAATAGCTACTTGCAGGAAGAAATCTCTATCAACTGTCTCTTGTGTTCTATTGTAGAATAATTCTCTCGCGCTCTTTAAGGAATAATTCTCTTGTGCTCTTTTGGGAAAAATTCTGTATGATACTGTTAGCTCGTGTTCGTGTTGCTTGCTCATGAGCTCTTTGTGCAGCATTTTACTGAATGAAAATAAAATATTATATTTGCACTTTATATGCATAAGTAAAATTACTATAATAATATGATGACTAAAAAGGAGTTACGCAGTATTATTCGTGCACGAAAAAAAGAACTTGGTGCCGACACTCTGAAAATTATGTCTGCTAATGCAGCTTCTCTTATCGAGATTGATCCCGACTATATAAATTCTAATATTATCATGATTTATCACCCTCTTTGGGATGAGGTCGACGTTACCGCTATTTATCAAAAGGCTTTTGCTGCCGGTAAAAGGGTTATCCTACCTACCGTAAAAGGCGATGATATTATCCCCGTTGAGATTACTCCCGATACTAAATGGGTGAAGGGCGATTTCGACATCATGGAGCCGGTGGCAGAACCTTATACTGGCTCTTTCGACACTATTTTTGTGCCGGGTGTGGCTTTTGATAGAATCGGTAACAGATTGGGTCGTGGTAAGGGCTATTACGATAGATTCTTGACAAAGCATCCCAACGCTAAAAGAGTGGGTATCTGCTTCGATTTTCAAATGGTGGATAGCGTACCTACCGAGCCTTTTGACTTTAAAATGGACCATATCATCGTTGTAAAATAATCGTCGATAAAAGATTTATATTTGTAAAATGAGATTTCGATTGTCTGCCATATTACTCACGGTGAGCGCGTTGCTATTTTCTCAAACGGGAAATAGTAGCTTCAGCTTCTTGTCGCTCCCTACCGGGGCTCGCCAAGCGGCTTTCGGCGGTTCGAATATCTCTATCTGTGATGGCGACTTGAATTTCGCTTTCAATAACCCTGCTTTGCTCTCTGTAGAAACACATAATATCCTCGGAGTCAACTATACAAACCTATTTAACGATGTAAATATCGCTTCCGCTATTTACGGTAGAAATTTCGGAGATAAAAACTTCACCGCCTATGGCTTCCATTATATCGATTACGGTAGCTTTATCGAAACGTCGGTGACTAACGAGGTATTAGGTAAATTTACTGCAAAAGATATGGCGTTGACTGCTATCTATGGCAGATGGCTTTCCCCTCGTTGGAGCGCCGGTATAGCGTTGAAAACGGTGTGCTCCGTTTACGAGCAATACAGCAGTTGGGGTATGGCTGCCGATATTGGCTTCTCGTATCATAATGAGAAAGCCCTCTTCTCCGCCGGTATTGTGCTTCGCAATGCAGGCGTGCAATTCAATAGCTATAGCCCTCTTAACGACAATTCTCGCCGTATGTTACCTATTGATTTACAAATAGGTATATCGCAAAAATTGCCAAAAGCTCCGATTCGCTTTTCATTGACGCTCCATAACTTACAGACGTGGGACCTTAGCACGGCTACCGGCGATAATACCGACGATAAAATGGCGGAAAAATCGAAAGCCGCCAGAGGCGCAGACATGTTTTTTCGACACACCATTTGGAGCGTCGAAATTTTACCATTGAAGAATTTTTATATCGTAGCATCATATAACCACCGTCGTAGAATGGATATGTCCGTACAAGGCAAACGTTCCGTTGCCGGATTCAGCTTCGGCGCAGGCCTTACCGTTAAGGATAAAGTCAGCATCGGCTTTTCTATTGTGCCTTATCAAACGGGTAGCCTCGGTTATAATGTTACATTAAGTACAAACCTTAAAGCATTTGGCGTAAAATGAAAAAAATAATTGTAGCTATCGATGGCTATTCTTCTTGCGGCAAGAGCACAATGGCTAAAGCATTGGCAGAATATGCCGGATATACTTACATAGATACCGGTGCAATGTATCGCGCTGTGGCTCTTTTTGGTATCAGAAAGGGCATCATTACTCCCGATGAAATCGATGAAAATCGCCTTAAATCGGAGTTGTGTAACATACAAATAGGCTTTAGAAAAGAGCACGATAAACAACATACCATCCTCAATGGCGAAGATGTAGAAGCACTTATCCGAACCATGGAGGTTGCCGATGGCGCAAGCCGCGTTTCTACTATCGGTTTCGTAAGAAAATATCTCGTGACTCTACAGCAACAGATGGGGCGCGACAAAGGTATCGTTATGGATGGCAGAGACATTACTACCGTGGTTTTCCCTGATGCAGAACTTAAAATATTCGTAACCGCAGCACCTGAAACCAGAGCCCAACGTAGGTATAACGAGCTGAAAGAAAAAGGCGAAAGGGTAGTGTACGAAGATATTCTTAAGCAAGTAGTGGAGCGAGACTATCGCGATTCTCATCGTAGCGAATCCCCGCTCACTCAAACCGCCGACTCTTTGCTGCTCGATAATACTACCCTTAATAAAGAGGAGCAATTTCAGCTCATTAAGTCGTGGTTTGACAAAGTTGTTGCCGAATAATATTTATTTCGTCTCCGCTCTGTTAAAAACTTGTTGATTATTTACTGTTTTATATGCGTGGAACATCCAAAAAAATATCATACCTTTGCATATGGATAACGAGATAACTACAATAAAACCAGCAAAAATTGCAATCATTTGTTTTTCAGCAATTAGTAATGTAGCGGCAATTGTTCCACAACTTTACAGCCTGACGAAACGATATCCTATGCACGAATTTATCGTCATCAGTCGCAATTTTTTACACCCGTTATTCGCCTCTTTGAATAACACTACTTTCATTGGAGCGGATATACGTGGTATCCATTCTACACCCAAAGGTATTTTTCTGCTCTTCAAAGAGCTACAAAAGCATAATCCCAACGTACTACTGGATATGCAACTATCTTGGCGCACGAAATTATTATCATTCTTCTGCTCGATAAACAAGATTAAGTCTTATGCCATAAATCCCGAGAAGCAAGAGCAGAAACGCCTGATTGATAAAGGTGCCGATAAATACCACGCTATCAAGACAATATTTCAGCGTCAAGAAGAGTTATACAAGAGGTGCAACCTTATTTGTGACGACTCTTTTGTATCACTTCCCGAGCCTTCTCCCGCTCAAAAAGAGAAGATAAGTAAATGTTATGGCGATAAAGTGTCGCAATTCTGGGTAGGCATCGCCCCTTTCTCAATGGCTAAAGGTAAAACGTTGCCTCTCAAAAAAATGAAAAATGTGCTCTCCGCCCTCGATAATCAGCCGAATACAAAGGTATTCCTTTTTGGCGCCGGAGAGATGGAAAACGAAATGCTCAACGATTGGCAGTCTATCTACAATAATGTATATGCCGTTCATACTAAGTTGAGATTAGACGAAGAGCTGGCTTTGATGTACCATTTGGACGTGATGCTGACGATGGATTCGGCAAATATGCACCTCGCATCACTGATGGCTACACCCGTAGTCAGCATCTGGGGCGCCTCTCACCCTTTTGCCGGTTTTATGGGGTGGAAACAAGATATGGATAACTGTATTGGAGTGGACTTCTCCTGCCGTCCTTGCACTATTCACAAGGATAAACCTTGCAAATTCGGCGATTATCGCTGCTTGGAGAGTATCCACTCAACTAAAATCATAGATACAATTTTAAAATTCAAACAAAAAGAACAAAACAATGGGTAAAATTATAGCAATAGCTAACCAAAAAGGTGGAGTCGGAAAAACTACTACCAGTATAAATTTATCGGCTTCACTCGCAAAATTAGGTAAAAAAGTACTCCTCATTGATGCCGACCCGCAAGCTAACGCTTCTTCAGGATTGGGTATTGATATAAAAGACTTAAAAACAACGATATACGAATGTATGATAGGCGAGGCTTCTTGCGCTGAGTCTACTTTCGACACCGAGATTGATAACCTTCGCATCATTCCTTCTCATATCGACTTGGTAGGTGCCGAAATCGAAATGCTCGAACTCTCCGATCGCGACAAACGTATGCGTAATATGCTTATCCCGGAAAAGGGTAAGTACGACTATATTATCATCGACTGCTCGCCTTCGTTAGGCTTGATTACTGTCAATGCCCTCACCGCTGCCGACTCTGTTATCATTCCTGTTCAATGCGAATTCTTTGCTCTGGAAGGTATTGGTAAACTATTGAATACCATTAAGATAATTAAAAATGGTTTAAACCCTACTTTAACAATTGAGGGCTTCCTTCTTACTATGTTCGACGGCCGTCTTAAATACGCCAATCAAGTGGCAGAAGAGGTTAAAACTCACTTCGGCAATATGGTGTTCAATACCCTTATTCAACGTAATGTAAAACTCTCCGAGGCTACTTCTTTCGGTCAGCCTGCTTTGGTTTATGAGCCTGCTTCTATTGGCGCGAAAAACCATATCGACCTCGCTAAAGAACTTATAGAGAAAAATAGCATCGAAGAGAATAACAATAACAATCCTCAATAAATCAACGAAATATGACTAAAAATAATAGATTAGGACGCGGTTTGGGCGCACTTATCTCTACTGAAGAACCTACCGCTGCTGTCGGTTCTACTATCTTCAATGAGGTGCCAATAAGCCAAATAAAACCAAATCCTAACCAACCTCGTAAGGATTTCGACGAAGAATCGTTACAAGAACTCGCCGTTTCTATTAAAACTAACGGTATTATCAGCCCTATCACTCTTCGTAAAATTAATGATAACGAATATCAAATAGTGGCTGGTGAAAGACGTTACCGCGCCTCTATTATGGCTGGAATAGATAAAATTCCGGCTTATATTCGCGATGCCAGTGATGAACAAGTGATGGAGATGGCTCTTATCGAAAATATTCAACGCGAGGACTTGAATGCTATTGAGATAGCTTTGAGCTATAACAGTTTATGCGCTACTTTAAACCTTACTCAAGAGGCTCTCGCCGAAAGAATTGGTAAGAAAAGAGCTACTATTACAAACTACTTGCGCTTGCTTCGCCTCCCTGCCGAAATACAAATCGGTATTAAAAATAAAGTTATTGAGATGGGCCATGCTCGTGCTATCGCCGGTATTAACGATGCTCAATTGCAACTCAAAATATACAATGAGGTGGTGAAAAAACAAGCCTCAGTGCGCCAAACCGAAGAGATGGTGCGTAACGCTCTTAACCCTACTACCGATAAACCCGTCTTTAGTTCGGACGAATACAATAAATTACAAGATAGCCTCTGCTCTTTGTTCAATTCCAAAATCAAATTGAAATACAACGAAAACGGTAAAGGCTCTATTTCTATCCCTTTTAAAAACGACGAAGACCTTAGTCGCATAATGTCGCTACTCGACAAAATTAAATAATGGTAATAAAATTGCTTAAATACAAATCTTACATAGTTGCAATATTGTTATTGCAACTATGCTTTTTGTGTCATAGCCAATCCACATCGTCGACAAATATTACATACAATATCTCAGATAGTATTTTCAATACTTTTGAAAATGCTATGGATTCTGCCGATATCGTGCCTGTCGACACAGCAATTGTTATTACCGATACTCTACAAAATATTATCGATACCGAACTTAAAGAGTTGCCTATCGATATCGTGACACCCGACTCTGCGACATCCGACTCTGCGACTCCGGATTCTGCTACATTAAATAAAAAGAAGAGGTTGTCGAAAAAATCTATGGACACTGGAAGCGACCCTTATCATATCAAACCAAAACCTTATGACGAAATGCCCGACAGCATATATGATAAGCTGTATGGCATTGCCCCTAATTATCTTACAGGTGACTCCTTAAAAGATTTTAAACGCCATCAACGTGCCCTCCGTCGCTATTACTTGCGCGAGAATTTCTTGCCGGACCCTAATAAAAGTCTTTGGTACTCTCTTACTTTCCCCGGATTAGGTCAAATTTATAACAGAAAATACTGGAAACTCCCTATCGTTTACGGCTGCTTCGTAGGCGTAACGTATGCTATTGTTTGGACTTCCAATCAATACAGCGATTATATGCGCGGTTATAAAGAGGCTTGTGACGTAGACCCAAATACAAATTACCACTTGAAATTATTACCCGCCGGATACCCTGAAAATCAAGCGGAACAATATATGCTTACCCAGTTGAACTCTTTCCGCCGTTATAGAGATTTGTGTATCGTTGCCGGTGTCGCTGTCTTCGCTCTCTCCGTTATCGATGCTTATGTCGATGCTCAACTGGCTAATTTCGACGTTTCACCGGACTTGTCTATGAAGATTCGCCCTAAATTCGATACCGTTTACAATACCGGTGAAACCGCAGTCGGATGCCAAGTACAATTTAATTTTTAAATCATTAAACATGAAAAAGACTTTTTTATTATTAATACTTTCTATCCAATCAATTATCTTTGTTGCTCAATCAAGCGATAATAATTACGCTTTGGGAAATGATAGTATCGTTGCTACTCAATCTATTGTTTACGACTCTATCTACGAATTCAACGCCACTCTCGACTCTCTTATTCACGACTATTATATAACGAAAGCTTTTATGCCCGATTGCGATAGTTCTGCTTTCGAACCCGTTTTCTTTAGTGATTCTATTTATATCGATCGCCTTCAAAAGTTACCTTATGTGGTGCCGATGCCGTATAATCAAATCGTGAAGCAATTCATCGAGATGTATGCAAAACGTCATAGCCAAGTGAGCTATATGCTCGCCATCGGTCACTCTTACTATTTTAGCATGTTTGAGCAGTCATTGGCAAAATATAATGTGCCTCTTGAATTGTGCTATTTGCCTATAATAGAGAGTGCTTTGAATGCCAGAGCTGTATCTCATGCCGGCGCTGCCGGTCTTTGGCAGTTCATGATTAAGACCGGTAGGGCTTATGGTCTCGAGGTGAATAGCCTCGTCGACGAACGTTGCGACCCCGTGAAATCAACCGATGCCGCCGCTCGTTACCTCTCCGATTTATACAAAATTTACGGCGATTGGCTTCTCGTTATCGCCGCATATAATTGCGGTCCCGGTAACGTGGCTAAAGCAATAAGATATTCAAACGATGTGAAGGATTATTGGACTATTTACCCTTATCTGCCTCGTGAAACGCGTAGCTATGTGCCTATTTTTATAGCAGCAAACTATATCATGAACTATTTCGAAGAGCATAAAATTTGCCCGGCTTTGCCTTTGATAAAATACTCTACCGATACCGTTATGGTTAAAGATCGAGTTCACCTTCAACAGGTTGCCGATGTGCTTCAAATACCGATGGAGGAACTCCGTTTCCTTAATCCTCAATATAGAAGAGATATTATACCGGGTAATATTAAGCCTTATCCGCTTATGCTCCCACTTGATAAATTAAATGCCTATAGCTTTAACCACGACTCGATACTCAATTACAAAAGCGATCTTATTGCTCGTCAGCTCGAAGCTGCTCCTAAAAACTACTCCTCGGCTGAGCCGGTGAGCGGCGGTAAGTACTATAGAGTGAAAAAAGGTGATACACTTGGCGGTATTGCCAAACGCCACGGTATTTCGGTTTCCAAATTGAAAAAAATGAATAATTTGAAGTCGAACATGATTCAAATTAATCAAAAATTAAGAGTCAGATAGATACTTATCAGCGCGTTATGGATAATAAGAAATATTTTTCGATATCCGAAGTGGAAAATATGTTGGGTGTACCGTCCAGCACAATACGTTTTTGGGAAAAACAAATTGATAAACTGAATCCGAAAAGAAGTAAAGGTAATACCCGTCAATACACACTCGATGACGTAGAAATGATAAAACAGATACGATATCTTATCGATGAGTGTCACCTTTCGCTTGATGGAGTTAATGCCAAATTAAATACTAATCACGACGAAGTAGCCAATACCGTTAAGGTGCTTAATCGCCTTGAGAAGGTTAAAAAACAATTAAATGAACTGCTCTTTGAACTGAAAGATAAAGAGTCGTTTAAAGAAGAGTTTATAATCCCCGATTCCGATAGTGAATCAAAACGTGATGAAGACTCGAAACCGGAATGAACCAAGTTTTTTACAACTATGTAAATATTTTAAAATTTACCATTATGAAAAAATTACTTATATTATTATTGACTGCAACTGTTGCAATGTCATGCTGTAACAAGTCAAACGAAACAGAACAAATTACAGCTCAACAACCTAAAATTAAAAATGTCATCTATATGATTGGTGACGGTATGGGATTGAACCAAATTTATGCTGCAATGACTGCAAATGGCGGTTCTTTGAATATCGAGGCTTGTACTACAACCGGACTGGCAAAAACCTACTCTGCAAGTGACTATATCACCGATTCTGCTGCCGGTGGTACTGCTTTGGCTACCGGTAATAAAACCAAAAACGGTATGATTGGTATGAATCCCGACTCCGTTAATGTCTATTCTATATTAAATAGTTTCCAAAATGCCGGCGTGCCTGTGGGTATTGTTGTTACTTGCCCTATAACTCATGCCACTCCTTCTGCTTTTTATGCCCACCAAATTTCTCGTAATTTGTACGAGAATATAGCTGTAGACCTTTACAATTCCGGAGTCGACTTCTTCTGTGGTGGCGGTAGAAACTATTTTGAAAACCGTGGCGACTCGCTGAATTATACCGATTCTTTACGAAATAAAGGTTACAATATCGTTTATAATATCGATTCTATAAAAGCTCCACAATTGTTGCCTTTCGGTGCTCTTGCTGCTGATATCGATTTGCCAAGAGCAGAAGAGAGAGGCGATTACCTGCCAAAAGCCGTAGACCTCGCTATCAAATCACTTAATGCAAAAGGTGAAGGCTTCTTCTTAATGGTAGAGGGCTCTCAAATCGACTATAGATGTCACGGTAACGATACAGTAGGCGTTATTGCCGAGGTTATTGATTTTGATAAAGCTGTGAAAGTCGCTCTCGATTTTGCAAAACAAAACGGTGAGACTCTTGTAGTTATTACTGCCGACCACGAAACCGGTGGTCTTACTATTATGAACGGTAATACACAACCTTCCGACTTGGAGAATGATGAACTCTCCGTAGTTTTCGGTAATGCAAATCATGGTACTGTCGACATTAAATTCAATACTACAGGTCATACAGGTACTATTGTTCCGGTTTACTCTTTCGGTCCCGGCTCTGAAATGTTTACCGGTATTATGGAAAATATTGATATACCTAAGAAAATCGAAAAATTGGCTTTGCCTTTAAAAGAATAATCTGATTTGTGTTTTTTTTATATTAACTTATTATGAAAGAGCGATTTATACTACTTGCTTTATTCTTCGTTATTATTGGCAATTTAAATGCTGCAGATATCGATAGCGCCAGCATTAACTCATTCCCGCTACATGGAGAAACCTTGAATACGTCCGACTTCTTTAATAATTATTATCATTATGATGATTATTATTATTTCTTGGATAACTACCATAATTTTATTACGGTAGAGCAAGAAACAACGGGCGATTATTCCACTCCCGAACGTAAAATATTCTCTATTGCCGGAAATTCATATTTGTGGAATAAGGTATATATCAATGGTTTTCGCATCGATTCACGCTTTAATGCCGGTAGTTGCGATTACGATTTCAGCATGTATAATCACTCTTTGGCTGTTAATTATCACACGTCGAAAGTTAGTTTTAATACCGATAAAATTAGTCCTAATTGGGTTTCAATAAGTGAAAATATTGGTAATTTAGGTGGTATAATGCCCGGTACCAAAGAGCTTATTCACCTGTTTCACTATGCTTCTTACGAGCGCGTTCTTACTCCTCTTGATAAACGTACTTACATGCAGAATGCCGTAAATGGTAATTCTACGTTTAATATCAAAGTGAATGATAATGTCTATACTCAACATATCTCTTTCGATTGGGGCAGGAGAAGATTGACTGCTTTTAGCTACAAGGGTATTGATGAGTTATTCCCTTCCGACTACTATAAGGTGCAACTGCAGGGTATGCTCCCGATTAAGCCTAATGCTCTTTTTGATGCTACTTATTATCTCCTTCATTTCCTAAATAGAGACGATTACAACTCAGAGTTCTATTACGGAAAAAACGAGCAATCAACCCTAAACTCATATTCCGCTTCCGTTTATGGTAATAAAACTAAAGGTGATTTCACCTATACATTAGGATTGACGTGGGCTACTAATCAACTCAAACATAATCAGCCTAATTTTTCCCGTAATATCATCGACCAAGATTGCGAAGCTATGGAGCCTTGGTATCCGGATGGTTTTACTAACGAGTATTCTATAGTCTTCAATGCAGAGCAAAAACTTCATAAATACTTCAAGTTAAAGTTCGACTCATATAACTCCCTGATTCATTTTGCTCCAAACACAAATAATAGTTACAATACAGGTTATGCTCAATTTCCATTAGATGAAAACTTCACCCCTCTCTATTATTATAAGTGGCAAAGCGAGCAATTTGTAAGCGGCTTATTGGAAAATACTTTGAGCCTACAATATTCTCAAAAACCGTTGAAATGGCTCGAAATAAACGCTAATGTCGATTTTACCATCGATGCAATGCTTATCGGTAAAAAATCTCAAGTAAGCCCTAATTATCAAGCGGCTATTAACCTTACTTTCAACCCTTGCAAATGGTTCTTCGCAGAGATTAATGTAGGTAATTATAGAGTCTCTTATAACATAGAAGATATCAAATACTTCTCTGATAAGTATTTAAATGGGGAAATTTATTATTGGACGGATAAGAATAACGACAGACAATATCAAGATGGGGAGGCAAATAATCTGTTTGTAACTACCGGAGGTAAATATCATAGAGCAGACGGATACTTGAAACAAATGCAATATTTACTTATAGATATCCCGTTCTATTTTCGCTTTGGTCGCCATGAAATATCCTTTATGCAGAGTTATAAAAGATATTATAATACTCGCTTGACCTATTTCGATGGTGATGAAAGTGATTATGGATATTATCAACATTCAGAAGATCTTGGAGCCGATATATACATGTTTTACGGTGGTAGAGAGGTTAATTATATAGTAAAAGACGAATATCCCGATGGAATTATGGGTAACGATGCTTTTCGTTCAACTCCATACTACCTCTCTTCCGTAATTAAGTACGAATATAAAGGAAAGAAAGTGATGTTTTCATTGGCATGGCAATCGTATGAAATGTGCGGTCTTGGAGCAATAGGTAATGGTCCTATTCACAACAATATCAGTACATTGTCTGAGAGTCAAGCCAATAAAAACACATATTTGGTCCATAGAAATATGAATAGTCCTGTAAGAGCAAACGGCAGACTCGATCAAGACCGTGCCTATGTAGCATGGATGCAAATTACTTATAATATATGTAAATATTATAATATGACGCTGACGGGTAAATTCCGCGATGGTCAGCCTTTTGCTGCCCTTCGTACCCATATGGATACCAATAGTGAGGGCGAAACCCAGTTGCAATTTATCCCTTATCATTCAAGAGGAATAAATAATTTGGACGGCCATTTCGGTACTCGTGAAGATGCTTTTTTCAATTTCGATTTAAGAGCAACAGGCTATATACCTATCGGTGATAAAACGTTGGAACTCCAACTTACTTGCTATAATATTTTTGATTTCGGTACTGGTCTTACAGAATATAATATCGGTCCTAATATTCCTGAAAGCCGTTACTCTCTCTCTTTATGCATCCCGAGAGGATTACTTATCTCAGCAAAATTAGATTTTTAGTCCTTTTGTGTAAAAGACATTTTGCGTATATTGCTTAACCTCGGAATAGTGTAGTATAATATGCTTTTCTGATAGATTCTACTCTCAACAGGCAAGCGCAAAATTATTTATTTCAGATTTGCCGTTCATACTTTTTTTGTAACTTTGCATGTCTTAGTTTTGTATAGCTGATATCTGTAATATTATGTGTATGAAAATGTTGGCTATTTCATATTAAAATGTTTTTTATTATGTTTAGTGATGTTTTATCTAAAATAAGTTGGGAGGAGACTACCGAGCAAATTATGTCGAAAACCGACGCTGATGTTAAAAGAGCCCTTTCGCGTCAACATCCGGATATAGAAGATTTTAAAGCTCTTATATCTCCTGCTGCCGAGCCATACCTCGAAATCATGGCTCAGCTTAGCCAAAAATATACCCAAGAGAGATTCGGTAAAACTATTTCTATGTTTATTCCGCTTTACCTTACAAACTCTTGTGCTAACGGTTGCATCTATTGCGGTTTTAATTCCGCTAATAAAATTAAACGTACTATACTTACTCCCGAGGAAATGGAGATTGAGTATCAAGCTATTAAAAAATTGTCTCCTTTTGAAAATTTACTCCTCGTTACCGGTGAAAATCCTGCCAAAGCAGGGGTGCCTTACTTGGCTACTGCTCTTGATTTGGCTAAAAAATATTTTAGTAATTTACAAATCGAGGTGATGCCTCTTTCTGCTGAAGATTATGCCGAACTTGTTAAACATGGTCTTAACGGCGTAATTTGCTTCCAAGAAACTTATAATGGTGCAAGATATAAAATATATCACCCTCGCGGTCAGAAATCAAATTTCGAATGGCGCCTTAACGGCTTCGATCGTATGGGGCAAGCCGGCGTTCATAAAATCGGTATGGGTGTGCTTATCGGCCTTGAAGATTGGCGTACAGATATCACTATGATGGCACACCACCTTAAATATCTTGAAAAAACTTATTGGAAAACAAAATATAGCGTCAACTTCCCTCGTATGCGTCCGTCTGAAAGTGGTTTTCAACCTAACGTTGTGATGAGTGACAAAGAACTCGTTCAGGCTATTTGTGCGATGCGTATCTTTGACCATGATGTGGATATTAGTATCTCTACTCGTGAAGCAGGTACTCTTCGTGATAATATTTGTACTCTCGGCGTTACTACTATGAGTGCAGAGAGTAAAACCGAACCCGGTGGATATGCTTGTTACCCTCAAGCCCTCGAACAGTTCGAAATTAGCGACGGACGTACTGCTATTGAGGTGACCGATGCCCTTAAAAAACATGGTATTCAGCCGGTGTTCAAAGATTGGGACATCAGCCTTGATAGTCAATGCCATTAAGCCGTTGCATAACAAGCTGTAGTTTATTGTTTTAGGTTTTATATGGATACTATTGATGTTGAGCGTTATGCTCGCCAGATTTCTTTGGCTGAAATTGGTATTGAGGGTCAAAAAAAATTGGCACGTACTAAGGTGTTGATTGTGGGTGTCGGTGGTCTTGGCTCCCCGATTTCCATCTATTTGACCGCTGCCGGTATTGGCACATTAGGCTTGATTGATAATGATGTCGTTTCTATCTCTAATTTGCAGAGACAGGTGCTTTACGACTCTCTGCAAGTTGGAATGCCTAAAACTCAATGTGCCGTAGATAGACTTCATAAATTAAACCCGAATGTAAATATCAACACCTATAATACTCGTCTTAATGCCGAAAACGCAAAAGATATTTTTGCAGAGTATGATATTATAGTGGATGCTTGCGATAATTTTGCTACTCGATATCTTATCAATGATGTGTGCAAGGCTCTGCATAAAATATACGTCTATGGTGCTATCGCTCAATTTGCCGGACAAGTAGCGGTGTTTGATTATAACTCTTCCGTCGATTACACTTCAATTTATCCTGATAGAGACTATTATGAGAATTTTAAACCTAATCAGGCTCCTCCGGTAATCGGTGTTACCCCCGCTATTGTCGGAATGCTTGAAGTACAACAAGTTCTACAAATCGTTTGTGGTTTCGGAAATCCTGCTATTAACGAATTATTGGTAGTAGATTTACTTTCTTTTGCATTGAATCGTGTAAAACTTGCTTAGTAGAAACGTTTTTCGAGTAATATTAAGCTAATAGTATTTTTATAAGCTTCTAAATTGATAGCTCCTTCTTGTGTCTATGAAAATTGCAGTGATAACTCGCCCGAATTTCTTTGTTGGTGAGTGCGATTTGATAAATAAGATGTTTCAATGCGGATTGCCCCTGTTGCATATCCGTAAACCTGATGCCGATATTACTGCCGTAGAGAATCTTCTTTTATCTATAGACCCTGCTTATTATGGTAGAGTAGTAATGAATGATTTTCATTCGTTGGCAGTGAAATATAATTTGTATGGCATTCATCTTAACAGAAGAAATCCGTCTGTTATCGATAATTGGAATGGCTCTGTTTCGAGGTCCACTCACTCTTTTCAAGAACTTTCGCTCGATGTCGATAAGTATGATTATAGCTTTCTAAGCCCCATTTTCGATAGCATAAGTAAAGACAATTACGTGTCCGGTTTTTCTATGAGTCAGTTACAAAAGGCTGCTTTAGAGGGTGTTATTAATGATAAAGTCTTTGCCCTTGGGGGCGTTACCGTCGATAGAATTGCACTGTTGAAGTCATTATATTTCGGTGGTGCCGCTTTGCTTGGCGAGGTTTGGAACAATGCCGAAAATATTGAGGCTTATATGCATCATCTTCTACTTGCCGCTTTATAATTTGTTGCTCTATAATTTGCCACCTTATTTTATTGTTCCTTTAATCGTTTTGTAACTGTTTTGTAATATCATTCCCGTAGCTTTGCATCATATAAATAATTGTAAGATATGAACGAGTATAAAATTCTGGTAGTTGACGATGAAGAGGATATCTGCGAGATTTTGCAGTTTAACCTTCAGCTTGAGGGGTTTAAAGTGGATGTGGCTCACTCTGCCGAAGAGGCTATGACTTATAAACTTAAGGAGTACAACCTTATTCTGCTTGACGTAATGATGGGTAAAATCTCCGGTTTTAAGATGATGCAATTGATGAGACTAAACGATCAAACCGCTCATATTCCAATTATTTTTATTACTGCCCGTGATACCGAAAATGATGTAGTTACCGGTTTTAATCTCGGTGCCGATGATTATATAGCAAAACCTTTCTCAATCCGTGAAGTAGTGCTTCGTGTTAAGGCTGTAGCTCGTAGAACTTTGGATGTCGCTACTTTATCAAAGGCTAACATAATCGCTATCGATGGTCTCGAACTTAATCTTGATAATAAAAGCGTTATTGTGGATAACGAGAACGTGCCTTTTACTAAAAAAGAATTCGAGCTCCTTCAGGTGTTGATGGAGAATCCGAATAAAGTATTGTCGCGTGACGACTTGCTTAAAATGGTTTGGAGCGATGATGTTTGCGTTGTGGCTCGTACTGTTGACGTTAACATTACTCGTATTCGCAAAAAAATTGGTAAATATGGTAGCCGTATCGTTGCTCGCCAAGGCTTCGGATACTCCTTTTCGAAATAATTAAGTCTGTTTTCTTTACTTTTTATCTATTTCTATTCTATGAAATTAAACTTGAAACTCTTTATCTATTATTCCCTCCTCTTCATTGTAATGATGGTGGTTGTGTCGGTATTCCAATATCAACGTGAGAAAAATTTCCGTTTGGATCAGTTGAATTCTCGTGTTGGTGCTTATAGCGATATCATCTATCATAACTATCAATTGGCAGATACAAATCTTTATGCCCTGGTGAGTATGTTGCCCGATACTGCTATTCGAGTTACAATGATGGATACTTTGGGTAATGTCTTTTTTGATACCTATTCCGATTCTATTTATGGCGAAAATCATCTTTCACGCCCCGAAATTGTGGCTTTGAAAAATTTTGAATCGGCTTACGACATCCGTATGTCTGCTACTAATGGTATAAACTATTATTATTATGCCCAAAGGTATGACGATTTATTTATTCGCCTTGCTCTACCGTATAATGTCTCAGTAGTTGATGCCTTGAAGGCTAATCTCCAATTTTTATATATCTTTGCTATCTTGCTTATTATTATGATGGTAGCTATTGCTCTTATCTCTAATATGCTTTATAAATCAGTAAAGGATAATGAGAATAGACTTAAACGCCAATTGACTCAGAATGTTTCTCACGAACTGAAAACGCCGGTTGCTGCCGTGCTTGGTTATATGGAGAGTATCGTTAATAATCCTGACTTGGATGCCGAAAACAAAAATCATTTTATCAATAAAGCTTATTTGCAATCTAAGCGACTTAGTGCTTTGTTGCAAGATATCTCTACCCTTAATAAGATGGACGACAGTAAGTTCGCTTACGAAAAAGAGCAAGTCGACTTAGTAGAGATTATTTATGATGTATTGAGAGACACTGAGGATGTGGTTAAGGGAAAAGGCGATGAATTGGTGATTAATTTACCTCCTGATATTATTGTGACGGGTAATAAATCGCTACTATATTCTATTTTCCGAAATCTGATGGATAACTCTATTGCTTATGCCGGTGAAGGTGTTACGATAAGGCTTTCTATGACTTATTCCGACCCGCAATATTTTAATTTCGTCTTTAGTGATAATGGGGTGGGTGTGGAAGAGAAACATTTGCCTCGCCTTTTTGAGCGGTTTTATCGCGTTGATAAGGGGCGTAGTCGTAAACTCGGTGGTACCGGATTGGGTCTCGCAATTGTGAAGAACGCAGTTCTGCTCCATAAGGGTAATATCGATGTACATAAACTCCCAGGTGGCGGACTTGAGTTTTTCTTCTCTATTCATAGGTAACTTATACGTATTTTGCTTTTGTAATGATAATAAAAAAAGAGAAATTCATTTACGAATTTCTCTTTTTTTTTCTTTCTTTTCGAAACGTAATGTTATGCTTCTTTTTTCTCGATAGCTAATTTACCACGATAATATCCGCATTCAGGGCATACAGTGTGGTAGATGTGCATAGCACCACAATTAGAGCAAACGGCAAGTGTAGGAGCTACAGCTTTATCATGTGTACGACGTTTAGCTGTGCGTTGTTTCGAATGTTTTCGCTTAGGATGTGCCATTTTGTAATTAAATTTTACGTTAACTAATAATATCTTTCAAGGAAGCCCATCGCGGGTCAACCTTATTTGTCTCAGTTGTTTTTGTATCGGCAATTTTGCCTTCGTGTTGATGAAGTATCTTTATCATTTCCGGGTTACATTCGTTTTCTGGATGCACTTTCTTTAATGGTAATGATAGTGCTACATATTCGTATAATATCCAAGAAATATCAAAATACGCTTCATCTTCCGGTATGGTAATTTGATCATCACTCTCCTCTTGATAGCTTTCTCCGAACTTGATATATAACGTTTGTAGTGCGTCTACTTCAATAGTCAGAGGGTCTAAACATCTGTCACAAATTGTGGTTACTTCACCAAGAAGGTCAATATTTAATGTGATGTTATGTGCTGTTTTTTCTACGGATATCGTCGCTGATACATTACCTTCTTTTATCTCATCTCCTTCAATGGCTTTGAAAAAATTATTGTCTAACACAAAGCTAAATTCATGTTCTCCAATAGGTAATGATTTCAGTTCCAATCTGTATTGTTCTAAAGCATTCATATTGTGCCTACCTATACAAAAAGCGGTGCAAAGTTACACTTTTTTTTTGAATTAGAAAAGATTTTTCTCTGAGTTTTTTATTTTTTATATTAAATATGGCTTACTTACTCTCTCTTAACGGTTTATTGGGTATTTCTATTCTTATAGTTGTACCTCCGTTTATCTCCGAGTTTTTAACGTATATCTTGCCTTTATGGTATTCTACAATAATCCTTTTCGCTAATGATAGTCCCAATCCCCATCCTCTCTTTTTTGTAGTATAGCCCGGCTCGAATATCTTTTTATAATTCTGTCGTTCAATGCCTTTCCCGGTATCTTTTATTTCAGTTATTATGTGGGTGCCACTGTCAAAAATTAAGAAATCGAGTTTTCCACTACCATTCATGGCATCTATTGCATTTTTGCAAACATTCTCCAATACCCATGTATAGAGAGGTTTGTTGAGTAATGCTGTGCTGTACGACGTCTTCGATGTGTAGTGGTATTGGATTTTCGTTGAGGTTCGATGCGACATATATTCTATCACTTCTTTGGTAATATCTTCTATGTTCTCTTTCTTTAATTCCGGTTCCGAACCTATTTTTGAAAATCTTTCTGCTATTATAGTCAATCGGTTAATGTCTTTGTCAAGCTCTTCTATCGTTTCATCTTCAGGGTAGTTCTGCTTTAATATCTCATTCCATGCTATTAATGACGAAATCGGTGTGCCAAGTTGATGTGCAGTCTCTTTACTAAGTCCTACCCATACCTTGTTTTGTTCGTTACGTTTATTGGTGGTTATAACCCATATTACTAATGCTAAAAATATAGTAATCAATATTAATTGAACGTATGGGAAGATAGATAATTTCTTTAGTAAGAATGAGTTGTCGTAGTAGATGTATTGCTTTTCATCCTCATCTAATGTAATGATAATCGGTGTGTTTTGTTTTAATCGTTCAATCTGTTTCTTGTAATATTCGTCGATATTTGTGGGTGGTTCTTTGAAGTTACGCGATGAAATGAGGTTGTAATTTGAGTCAACTACAATGACGGGTATGTTCGTGTTTTGCTTCACTATTTGGAATGCAAATTCGCTGAATTCACCGTTAGCAAGTTGCTCTGTCGCTTCTGCCCAGAGTTCTACTTTTTTTTGCTCTTCTCTTGCTAGTTCACTTACAAGAGTATTGGTGAAAATCAGAGATAATACTATCAATACTATTGCAAATATGAATAGCCAAAAGTTACTCGTGATTCTATTCAACATTGTTATTATCTATATTTCGATTCAGTTGCGTCTTCTCTTATACTGAGATAACTTCTGTATCTGCTTTGTGAAATTAGGTGCTCGTCTAATGCTTTTAGTACTGCACATCCCGGCTCGTGAGTGTGCGTACAATTGTTGAATTTACACTCTTGCCCTATCTTGAATATCTCCGGAAAGAAATGAGATATTTCGTCTTTTTCCATATCAAACATTCCGAATCCTTTAATTCCCGGTGTATCGATAAGATAAGAGTTGCTGTCTACTTCATACATCTCACTGAATGTGGTGGTGTGCATCCCTTTATGATGACTCTCTGATATGTTTGCAGTTCTGGCATTGGCTTCAGGGATGATTTTGTTGAGTATAGTGCTTTTTCCTACTCCCGAATTGCCTGATAAGAGAGTGAATTTTCCGGGTAATAATTTTCGAATTTCCTCGATTCCATCGCCGGAAATGGCTGAAGTGCGTATCGTGTTGTATCCTATATTTCTGTATAGATATTCAAGGGCTTCGAGGTATTCTGATTCCTCCTCCGTGAGTAAGTCGGTTTTGTTGAATATTAGGGTTACCGGTACGTGATACGCTTCGGCTGTCGTTAAAAATCTGTCAATAAATGTAGTGGATGTTTCCGGATTTTTTATCGTTATTACCAGAAGGCTCAAATCGATATTAGCGGCTATGATGTGCAGCTGTTTGCTTAGGTTAGTTGGCTTGCGCACTATATAGTTGCGCCTATCGTGTAATTCTGTGATATAGCCTTGAGCCGGGTCGAAATCCACAATATCTCCTACTGTAATAGGGTTGGTGGCTTTTATCCCTTTAATGCGGAAATTACCTTTTATCTTACATACGAAATCACCTTCAGTACTACGTACCGTATAATCCGGTCCTGTGGTTTTTATAACGAATCCTGTCATATTTTATTGTTAAAATGCTTCTTTAATAGTGAAGTAAAAACTCCATTCGTTGCCGTAATTTTGGTATGTTTTGGCAAATGCGTTGCGAGCTACATCAAAGCGTATGTTGGTGCGTGCATCGTGTATATTCGCTCTTAAGCCTATTCCATAACCGATTTTCGGTATTGTTGCTGTCTCTTTTCCGATATTGATTACATCCCCGATAGAGGCAAATACTGTACCTTTGAGGAATTTCCATATAGGTATTCGAAATTCTAAATCTAAAGCATAGAGACAATTGCCTTTGAATATATTTTGCCTTACTCCTCGTAATAAGTCTTGTCCTCCTATAGTGGGCATGAATTCAAATGATGGAGTTTTGCCTATTGCCCATTGATTGCGAAAATGGTATGCAAATAAGAAATCTTTGTATATCGGCACAAAATGCCTATAGTCTATGTCGATTATGCCGGTTATGTCTTCAGCGTTTAATAAAGGTTGATAACTCATTATCGCCGTTTTTACAAATATTCCTTTGGTAGGGTAGTAAGAGTAATCGCGAGTGTCGTAAAAAAATGTTGCTCCGTATTTGATATAAAACTCTTTTTCTAACCCGGATATATCGTATCTGTTGGTAATATAAGTATAGTCATTAGTCTCAAAATCGTTGTAGCTATATCGGAATGAAAATATAGCTCCTATATAGAAGTTGTTGATAATGTGAAAGCTCGGACGAACTTCAAAGTATGTCGAATTTGAAATATAGTGTGCTGATTTACTCAGCAGATTGTTTCCTGAATTGCTGATACCGAAAAATTTATCCGGATATCGTTGTGTGTGAATGTCGGTATCGAGATACCACCTTATTTTACTGTTGAAATATAGCCTTGAGTTGATATTAAATATCCATTGTTTGTTAAGGGTATAGCAAAAGTTAAAATTTATATCGCTATAAGTGGGACATTGATTGGTTTTGAAAAAATATACCCCCGTAAGTCCAAATTGCCAATTTGTTTCCGGAGAATAGCTGGCAAATGGCAATGCCATAAAATTCCAATTCATCAACGAATTCCACCTATTGCCGGTTTCTCTTGATGATGATTTTGAAATGTCGGTTTCTGTAGTATCGGAGATTTGCTCGGCAGATTCATACTGCTGAGGAAGAGCAATTTCCGTTGATAGTAGTGCTATTATAAATACAATAACAATTTGCCTGAGAATGTTTTTTCTCAAGCAAATTGTATTATGTTTATTTAAAGCCATAAAAAATATTTAAATGGTCATGATCTCTTTTTCTTTAGCAGCAAGTAATTCGTCTACTTTTTTGATGTATTTGTCGTGAACTTTTTGTACTTCTGCTTCGCTATCTTTTTCTACGTCCTCAGGGAGTCCGTTTTTCTGCTCTTTTTTGAGCTTGTCGTTTGCCTCACGGCGAGCATTTCGGATAGATACTTTAGCTTCTTCACCTGCCGAATTCGCCGATTTTACCAATTGACGACGACGCTCTTCTGTGAGTGGTGGCATGCAAAGACGGATGACTTCTCCGTTATTGACAGGCATAATACCTATATCAGAATTGATTAAAGCTTTTTCTATCACCGGTATCATGTTTTTTTCCCACGCTTGAATTTGTATGGTTTTTGCATCCGGTGTAGATATATTTGCTACATTGGAAATAGGCACCATGCTACCATAATAATCTACTCTTACACCGTCTACAATACGCGGATTAGCCTTGCCGGCACGGATGTGAGCTAATGCATCATCAAGAAACATTATCGCACCTTCCATATCTTCCGATGCGGAAGCAATGATTGGTTTTACTCTTTCGTCCATATTGTTTAGTTTAAATTGTCCTCTTTTTTATTATATACTTCGCAAAGGTAGTGTTTTTTTTTATTTTATACAACAATGTTCCTCGTTATTTTTTTTATAGTCATAATAATGGATTTTTTCGATTGTCAATCAACTAATTTTTTGTAAATTTGCAAAGTATAATGCGTACTTCTTTTTTGTATGAAAAATAAACCTTTATTGTCGTTCGGTAGCATACTTAGTATGAGCTTGGGCTTTATGGGTATACAAATGGGTTTTGCTATCCAAAACGCTAATGCCAGCCGAATATTGCAAACATATGGTGCCGATGTGGCTCACCTCTCTTGGTTCTGGATTGTGGCTCCTCTTACTGGTATGATTGTTCAGCCTATCGTGGGTCATTATAGTGATAATACTTGGTGTAAACTCGGTCGTCGAAGACCTTTCTTCCTTGCCGGCGCAATTATCACTGCTATTGCTTTGATCCTTATGCCTAATGCCGGGTTATTCGCAAAATTTTTACCGGCAGTTTTCGTTGGTGCGGGTTTTTTGATGATAATGGATGCTAGTATTAACGTCACTATGGAGCCGTTTCGTGCTTTAGTGGCTGATATGCTGCCGGCTAAGCAAGCTACTGTGGGCTTTGCTGTGCAAACCTTCCTTATCGGTATTGGTGCCGTTGTGGGTTCTTGGTTGCCTTACGTGCTTCTGAATTGGTTCGGTATCGGTACTGGTGTTACAGATGGCGGTGTGCCTCTTAACTTGGTATATTCTTTCTACATTGCCGCTGTGATTTTGCTGTTTACTATTATTTGGACAGTGATAAAAACTAATGAGTATTCGCCTCAAGAATTGGCTGAATTTAACGGTGAAACGGTGACAAACGAACGCCCAAAATTCTCTGAGATGTTCCGCGATGTTGCCAATATGCCTCATATCATGAAACAATTGGGGTTGGTTCAATTCTTTTCTTGGATTGCTCTGTTCGGCATGTGGGTATATACCACTCCGGCTGTCGCTTTGAATATCTTTAATGAAACCGACCCTAATACGGAATTATACCAACAAGCAGGTGATTGGGTGGGAATTTTATTTGGCGTGTATAACTTTGTGGCTATGCTCTTTGCCTTGTTCCTTATACCTATTTCCAATAAGTTGGGTAGAAAAACTACCCATTCCATCGCTCTTTCTATCGGTGCTATCAGCTTGATAGCTATGTTTTTTATTACCGATAAAGATTTACTTATTCTGCCAATGGTGGGTATTGGTGTAGCTTGGGCTTCTATCCTCGCTATGCCTTATGCTATGTTGGCTCCGAATTTGCCACAAAATAAGATGGGTGTCTATATGGGCATCTTCAACTTCTTTATCACTATTCCGCAAATAGTTAATGCTCTGTTTAGTGGGTTGATACTGAAATATTGCTTTGCTTCAAACTCCATTTGGATGCTTGTGCTTTCGGGTATATTCCTCATTTGTGCCGCATTCTCCGTGATGTTCGTAAAAGAGAAACAATAACATTATTTGTTTGATTATCATAGTAGAAATTTAAATATGAAAAAAATAATTATCATACTGTTGGTTTTACTGCCCGCCTTTATTTTTGCAATGCCTCGTCCGAAATCTTCAAAGCCTATCTACGATAGGGTAGAACCTGAATTTTGGTGGGCGGATATGAATAACAGCTCATTGCAAATTATGATTCACGGCGATAATGTCGGTAGAACAAAACCTTCAATCAACCCGAAGTATAATGTTAAGTTAGATAGTGTGGTGCGCACCGACAATTCTAATTATCTATTCTTATATCTCGATATAAAAAATGCCAAACCCGGAATGTTTCAAATCGACCTCGGTTATACTTCAAGGGTTTACCATATAGATTATGAGTTGAAACAGCGAAATCCAAATTCTCGTAATCGTAAAAGTTTCGATGAATCCGACGTTTTTTACCTTATTATGCCGGATAGATTTGCTAATGGCAATATAGAGAATGATAACTTGCCCGAATTTGTTCAAGGCGTTGTTTTGGATGATTTGCATCAACGTCAAGGTGGTGATATACAAGGTATAATAAATCACCTTGATTACCTTCAAAAACTCGGAATTACTACTTTATGGACAACCCCGATTCTTGAGGATAATGATGTAAAATACTCTTATCACCATTATGCTACTACCAATTTCTACAAGGTGGATGCCCGATTTGGTAGTAATGAAGATTTCTGTCGCCTCGTTGAAGAATGTCATAATCACGGTATTAAGTATGTGATGGATATCGTGCCAAACCATGTCAATCCTCGCCATTGGTGGAATAACGACTTGCCTACTGCTGACTGGTATCATACGTGGGATACTTTTACTCGTACCAATTACCAAATATCTGCTGCTACCGACCCTCATGCATCCGTCGCTGATAAAAAAGAGCTGCAATTCGGATGGTTTGATAGCAATATGGCGGACTTAAACCTCGATAATAAATTACTCTTTGATTACCTGTCTCAGTCGTATATCTATTGGGCGGAACTTACCGGATTAGATGGATTCCGAGTTGATACTTACCCATATAATAACATTAATAATGCTGCTCGACTGTTGAAAACTATTCGTAACGAATACCCTAATATCAATATCGTTGGAGAATGTTGGGTGAAATCAGTTCCGGAGAATGCCTATTATCAATCTGGTAATAATAATCGCGATGGCTTTGATTCTCAATTGCCTACAGTGATGGATTTTATGTTGAAAGATTATCTCGAAGCTGCTTTTGTCGAAAATGAGAGTTGGAATACAGGTCTTATCCGTTTTTATTCTCATTTCGCTCAAGATTTTGCATACGCAAATCCGAATCTGATTATGAATATGCTTAATAATCATGATATGAGCCGATATAGCAATGCCGTCAATCGCGATCCGGCACTCTTTAAGATGGGACTCGCTCTATTAGCTACTGTGCGCGGTTTTCCTCAATACTATTATGGCGATGAAATCATGCTTTTTGGAGAGAAAGATTCGTATGAGGGTTGCCGCCATAGATTCCCCGGTGGCTGGAAGTCTGACGAATACAACGCTTTTGATATAAAGAAACAAAATAAGCAAGATAGAGACATATTTAATTATCTGTCTACTATCTTGAATTATAGAAAATCTTCTGAGGCTTTGACAAAAGGAAAGATGATTCAATTCATCCCTCGCGATGGTTTCTACGTTTTTTTCAGATTTACGGAAAACCAAAAAGTGATGGTTGTCGTAAATAATAATTCCAACGAAAAACAGTTGGATATGACCCGATTTAATGAGATGGATATAATTGGTAAATCGGCAAAAAATATAGTGTCTAAAGATAAAATTAAAATGGATAATAATATGATATTCCCTGCTAAAACAGTGAGTATCTATGAGATATTAATCGATAAATAATAATAGTTATGAAAAAAATCTTTTTCAGTATTGCTCTTATTTTATTGGTAACTTCTTGCCAAGACAAAAAATTTTCTCTTGGTTTTATACCCGATAATGACGTTTGTGTGGGGCTTAATTCTCTTAAAATAATTAAGCCGGGTCCGAACAACATCCTGGTGAATGACTTCATAATGGATGAGTCGTTGATAGATTCCGTTTCTACTAATTCGGAACATATCTTCTTGGAATTAAGCGATAATAAAAAGTTATTGGACATATATTGTGATGAAGATCTGGAACAGATGTCCGTTGTTTCATTCTGGATTAAAGGTATTCATTACGATGTGCCTCTAAGAAGAAGCGATAAAATCTGGTATACTTTTACTTACAACCCTAATGGCAAAGAGATTGGCAGAATTCAAATAGCCGGTCAAATGAATAATTGGGTTGCCGATATGACTCCGGATTTGACCCTTAATGAAGATGGCTTATACGAGGTTAAAATGTTGCTTAGCCCGGGTACTTACCTTTATCAATTAAAAATAGATGGCGACCAAAATCACGATGATACAAACCCTAATATGGTAGATAACGGTTTCGGTAAGTTTAATTCCATCCTTCAAGTAGATGGTAATGACGCAAAATTCCCTATGCTGCTTACCGATGATATCGATGATGATAAAATAAAATTGATAGGTAAAGGCAAAATTGATAGAGTTTGGGCTTATATCGATAATTTACTTCTTGACGATAGGTTCATTAAAATAGAAACAGAGGATGACAAATATGAAATAAAGATTTATTTGCCTACAGAGTTGAAGGATTGTAGAAAAACTTATCTTAGAGTATGGGCTTCAAATGAATTTGGTATTAGTAATGATATCCTCGTGCCGATTATAAAAGGTAAGCCTGTGGAAAAAGCTTGTGTCCTTGACCGTAATGATAAATATAATAATATTATCTACTTCTTGCTCGTCGATAGATTTAAAAATGGCGATGTAAATAACGACCATCCTATGAATCGTGCCGATGTTAACCCTCTTGCTGATTATCAAGGCGGAGACTTGGCAGGTATAGACTCTACTATTCTTAATGGATATTTTAATAAATTGGGTATTAATACTTTATGGATTTCTCCTCTCAATCAAAACCCTCTTGAACCTTATGGATATAGTAATATCGCCAATACGAAATTTGCCGGTTATCATGGTTATTGGCCTATCTCAAGTTCAAAAGTCGACTTCCGTTTCGGTACTAACGATGAGTTGAAATCGCTCGTTAAAGATGCTCATAATAAGAATATTAACGTACTTCTCGACTATGTGGCTAATCACGTTCATGAGCAGCACCCACTTTATCAATCACATCCTGAATATGCTACAGATTTGTACTTGCCCGATGGCAGAATGAATGTGGAGTTGTGGGATGAACAACGTCTTACTACTTGGTTCGATACTTTTATGCCTTCACTCGATTTTAGTAATCCTTACGTGGTGGAATTGATGGTAGACTCTGCAGTATATTGGTTTAAAGAGTTCGGTATCGATGGTTTCCGACACGACGCTTGCAAACATGTTAATCAAGAATTCTGGAGAGCATTGACTTATAAACTTAAACAATATGATAATAATGGCTATTTCTATCAAATAGGAGAGTCGTATGGAAGTCCGGAGTTAATGGCAAGTTATGTAAACAGCGGTATGCTTAACGGTCAATTCGACTTCAATGTATATGATGAGGCTAATTCTGCTTTCAATGGCGTAAGTGGCGGTACAATGAAACGCCTTAGCAATATCCTTAATTCCAGCCTTAAAGTCTATGGTGTTCACAACCTTATGGGATACATCTCCGGTAACCACGATAAGCCGAGATTTATGGCTCTTGCTTCCGGCGATTTAAAGGTAGGTGAGGATGCTAAAGCTGCTGCTTGGACTCGTAAAATTGGTATTACCGACTCTGTTGCTTACGATAAATTGGCTCTGTTCCACACATTTAATACTACTATTCCGGGTGTGCCGGTTATCTATTACGGCGATGAAATTGGTATGACCGGCGGTAATGACCCAGATTGCAGACGTATGATGTATTTCGATAATTGGAATAATAGAGAGGAAAATTTATTCGACCATGTGGCTAAATTAAACCACCTACGTACCTCTAATATGGCTCTTATTTATGGAGATTATATCGAACTCTCTGTCGATGAAAACGTATTTGCTTATGCCCGTAAATATTTTGATACTACCGTTGTAGTATTCATTAATAATACCGATAAACCTTATACGTTTAATGTAAATATCGATAAATTCAACGGTGAAAAAGAAGATTATAAAGCTTTGTTCGGTAATGATTATCAATATTCCGGCGATTATTTTATCACTATTACTTTACCGGCTTTATCGTCTGAAGTATTGTATTAATATATGAGTAACGCTTTTAATATATTAAAAAAGATATTATACACACCGTCGTCAAACGTATTTATACAACTCTTTCGTAACTTTTTCGTCGGTATCGCTGCATTTGTTGTAGATTTTACTCTGCAATATGTGCTGGTAGATATTTGCGGAATGTATTATCTTATTGCTCAGGCTATATCTCATGTTACAGGTGGTCTTGTAAATTATTTAATGAGTATTATTTGGGTATTTGATAAAAAACCTCAAAAAAGAGTATATATGCACTTTATATATTTCTCTATTATCGGTGCCGTTGGTCTTGGTATTAACACCTTGATCTTGTGGCTCTTTACTTCAGTATTCGGTTGGTATCATATGTATTCTAAAATCATTGCTACCATCGTAGTATTCTTGTTTAATTTTTATGCCCGAAAATACCTGTTATTTAAATGATGTAATATGATTAGAGGATTGATATTTATTTTCGTTTTTGTATTGTCGCTTTTTCTATTTATAGCTTTATTTATAGTAATTAAAATATTGAGCTTGTTCAAAATAAGAAAACGGAAAGACAATGATTATTACCGCAATACCGACGAAGATTACGTAGTCATTGAAGATGGAGAAGACGAATTCCTTAGTGAGTTGTCGAATCATATTTCACATCGAAAAGGTGAGAGTATTATACCTGATTCAGAGGGAGAATACGTTGACTTTGAAGAGATTAATAATGATAAAAACGATTAGATATGAAAAGTTTTAAATTGTTGTGCTTGATGGCTTTGGTGGCATTATTCTCGTTTGCCGCTTGTAATAATAAAGAGAAAAATACAGAACAAGAAGAAGAAATAGTTAAACAGCTTGATACACAGTCTTTTGTTGATATAATATCAGAAATAGACTATGAATGGAACTATAAAGGGGATAAACCTTGTATCGTTGATATCTATGCTACTTGGTGCGCCCCTTGTAAAATGATGTCTCCTATTCTGGATTCTATTGCTGAAGAGTTCAAAGATGACATATATGTGTATAAAGTAGATTACGAAAGCAGTCATGAATTAGTCGACTATTTTCAAATAGATGGCGTTCCGTCAATTATATATATCCCAATGAACGGGAAACCTATTAAAGAGGTCGGATACCGTTCTAAAACGGAATGTATCGATTTGATGAATAAATATCTTCTTAATGTTGATTCTACCAGTGTAAATGAAAATTAATTAATTATACCTTATTTCTAATTATTATGAAAGGAATCGTATTAGCCGGTGGCAGTGGTACCCGTCTTTATCCTATTACAAAGGGTGTTAGTAAACAGCTCTTGCCTATTTATGATAAACCTATGGTTTATTATCCTATCTCCGTACTTATGCTTGCGGGAATTAGGGATATTTTAGTTATCTCCACTCCACAAGATTTACCGGCTTTTAAACGTCTGCTTGGTGACGGTTCGGACTACGGTTTACATCTCGAGTATGCAGAACAGCCTTCACCTGATGGTCTTGCTCAGGCTTTTATTATTGGCGAGAAATTTGTTGGTAACGACTCCGTTTGCCTTGTGTTGGGTGATAATATCTTCCATGGTATGGGCTTTTCCGCTCTCCTTAAAGAGGCAGTAGAAAATGCCGAAAATCACAATAAAGCTACTGTCTTTGGCTATTGGGTTGATGACCCGGAGCGTTATGGCGTGGCTGAATTTGATAGTAAAGGTAATTGCCTATCTATCGAGGAAAAACCAAAAAATCCTAAATCAAACTATGCTGTTGTGGGCTTGTATTTCTACCCTAATAAAGTGGTGGAAGTGGCAAAACATATTAAGCCTTCTGCTCGTGGCGAATTGGAAATAACAACAGTAAATCAAGAATTTCTTGCAGATGGTGAACTGAAAGTTCAAACTCTCGGTCGCGGTTTCGCTTGGCTCGATACCGGTACGCATGATTCTCTTGCCGAGGCTTCTATTTTCGTAGAGGTGATTGAAAAACGTCAAGGTCTTAAAATTGCTTGCCTCGAGGGTATTGCCTATCGTCAAGGTTGGATTTCTACCGAGAAACTTAGAGAATTGGCTCAGCCGATGATTAAAAATCAATATGGCCAATACCTTATGAAATTGGCTAATGATATTAACCGATAAATAGATTTTCTTTTTATGAATGTCATTAAAACAGCTCTCGATGGCGTCGTTATTATTGAACCTCGAATCTTTAATGATGATAGAGGCTATTTCTTCGAATCTTTTTCAGAGAGAGACTTTTTTGCTAATGTTCGAGAAACTCATTTTGTACAAGATAACGAAAGTAAATCTTCGTACGGAGTATTGAGGGGTCTTCATTTTCAAAAACCTCCTTTCGCTCAGAGTAAATTGGTACGTGTGATTAAAGGTGCCGTTCTTGATGTTGCTGTCGATATACGCGTCGGCTCACCTACTTTTGGTCAACACGTCTCTGTGGAACTTACTGCCGATAATCACCGCCAGTTCTTTATCCCTCGAGGTTTTGCCCATGGCTTTAGCGTGTTATCCGACGAGGTAGTTTTTCAATATAAATGCGATAATTTTTATGCTCCTCAAAGTGAAGGTGCTATTGCTTGGAACGATCCTGATTTAAAGATCGATTGGCGTATACCTGATGAGAAAATAATTCTTTCCGAAAAAGATAAAAAGCATCCTCTTTTAAAAGATGCCGATTGGTTGTTCAACTTTAATGATGTATTATATTGATATGAATATCCTTGTTACCGGTGCTAACGGGCAGTTGGGGCACGAAATGCAACGCGTTTCTTTATTTAGCAACAACAATTACCTTTTTACAGATGTCGAGGAACTCGATATTACAGATTATAACGCTATCCTTGCTTTTATGAAAAGAGAGAATGTGAACGTTATAGTTAACTGTGCTGCTTATACTAATGTCGATAAGGCGGAAGACGACGAAGATAATGCTTTCCTTATTAATGCTACCGCAGTCGAAAACCTTGCAAGAGCCGCTAAAGCCAATAATGCTACTCTAATTCATGTTTCTACTGATTATGTTTTCCGTGGAGATGCCAATATCCCTTATAGAGAGGATGTAGAAACAAATCCTACCGGCGCTTATGGTCGTACTAAACTTGCGGGTGAACAAAAAATTTTGGAGGTGGACTGTAATTACATTATTCTTCGTACTGCTTGGTTATATTCCGAATGGGGTAATAATTTCGTTAAAACAATGTTGCGACTCACTGCCGAACGCGACTCACTTAATGTTATCTTCGACCAAATTGGTACTCCTACGTTTGCCGGCGACCTCGCTGATGCTATTGCCCATATTATCAATAATAACTTGCTCGATAAAAAAGGTATATATCATTTTTCTAACGAGGGCGTTTGTTCTTGGTTCGATTTCGCTACCGTTATCGCTGATTTGGCGGGCAATATCTGCTCTATTAACCCTATTCATAGCGATGAATACCCAAGTAAAGTGAAACGTCCGAACTATTCAGTACTCGATAAATCGAAATTTACATCTACTTTTAATTTTAAAATCCCTTATTGGATGGTTTCATTGAAAAAATGTATTCTGTCATTAAATAAATAATTTGTAATATGAAAAATATTTTCGACCGTACGATATTAATTACCGGAGGTGCCGGTTTTATAGGTAGCCATGTGGTACGCTTGTTCGTCAATAAATATCCTAATTACCGCATTATTAACCTTGATAATCTTACTTATGCCGGTAATTTGGAAAACCTTAAAGACGTGGAGAAGTGTGACAATTACTCTTTCGTAAAAGCTGATATTGCTGATTTTGATACTATTTACCCTCTGTTCGTGAATGAAAAAATAGATGGTGTTATTCACCTTGCCGCCGAGAGCCACGTAGATAGAAGTATCAAAGATCCTTTTACTTTTGCTCGTACCAACGTTATGGGTACTCTCTCCCTATTGCAAGCTGCAAAACTTTATTGGGAGTCTCTCCCCGAAAAATATGAGGGTAAACTCTTTTATCATATATCAACTGATGAGGTGTATGGGGCTTTGGAATTGACAAATCCAGAAGGCGTTAAACCTCCTTTTACTACAAAAGCTTCGTCCGGCACTCATCATCTTGCGTATGGTACCGATTTCTTTTACGAAACTACAAAATATAATCCACATAGCCCTTATTCCGCTTCTAAAGCTTCGTCCGACCACTTCGTACGCGCTTTTCATGATACTTATGGAATGCCTACTATAGTTACTAATTGCTCTAATAACTATGGTCCTTATCAATTCCCTGAAAAATTAATTCCTCTTTTTATAAATAATATCTGCAAACGTAAACCTCTCCCGGTTTATGGAAAAGGAGAAAATGTACGCGATTGGCTTTTTGTTGAAGACCATGCCCGCGCTATCGATACCATTTTCCACAACGGAAAAATTGCTGATACTTACAATATCGGTGGTTTTAATGAGTGGAAAAATATTGATATTATTAAGGTGCTTATCAATACTGTCGATCGTCTGCTCGGTAGAAAAGAGGGCGAGGATATGAATCTTATCACTTATGTGACCGATAGAGCTGGCCATGATATGAGATATGCTATCGATTCTTCTAAACTTCAAAAAGAGTTGGGTTGGGAACCTAGTCTTCAATTCGAAGAGGGTATTGAGAAAACTGTAAAATGGTATCTCGAAAATGAAGAATGGATGAGTAACATTATTAATGGAGATTACGAGAAATATTACGACGAAATGTATAAAAACAGATAGTCTGCTCTGCTCTATACTACTTTTAACTACTCATAGCTTTGATTTTGTTGACACACTATTTATATAATAATATGAAAAAATTTGATTTCTTATTTTTTATTGCTTTGATTATATCCGGCACTCTATGTGCTCAAAGTTCTAAGTATCTATATCTTTCTGATATATACACTCCTACAGATTATCATGCATTTAAAAAGGCAAAAGATATATCAATAAATCATTGCATATATATGGGTGGTGTCGAGTATACTCGTGGATTTCAATTGAGTTGTACTTATGGCCCTACAAAACTCGGATATGTAGAATATAGCCTGAAAGGAAAATATAAATATATCACATTTATTATCGGTAGCTCTCAGCCAAAAGAAGATAATTATAGCGTTGGAAACAGAAAATGTGCGGTTAAAATTAGTGGTGATGGCAAAAAAATACAAGAGATTTTAGTACAAGAATTTGATGTGCCTAAAAGGGTGAAATTGGATATCTCGGGAGTTGATAAACTGAAATTCGAAATCATCCTTAATGATGTGTGTGTCGGTATTGCTAATCCTGTTTTATGGACTGCCCAACAAAAACCACTTTACGTAGGTAAATTGAGCAATGCTTCCGGTAAACCAATGATGCTCGTTAGAGATTATCGCCCTTATATTCTTAATAATTATCATAGGTGTGTTTCTCAAAATGAAAAATACACTAGAGATTTACGTTCCGTTAAAATAAACGGAAAAACTTATTCAAATGGTATAGCATTAGATGCTACTATTCAACTTATCGGTTCAGATGATCGTTGCACTTATTTCAATCTCGATGGTAAATATTCTACTTTAACTTTTAAAGCCGGTCCTCAAGATTCAGATAATGGAAATTTAGGTGTGGCTTGGCTTACTATAAAAGGTGATGGAAAAATACTATTAGAAGAGGAAATAGGAGAAGGTAATATTGCTAAAGCTTTTACTGTTGATATAAAGAATTGTAAAATGCTTAGTGTCGAGAGTAAACAGTCTAAAGGAACCAGTGCTCTTGCCGTTGCCGATATGATGGTTTATCCCGAAGGTTATGAATTAGCAAATAATGAAGAAAAAGCAGAATATTTAGAAGTCTCTGATAAAGTAAAATCTCTTCCTGATGTTTGTAAACTCGTTTCAAATATCGAACCTTATGCCGTTGGTGGCGGTATCAGTCGAGAAAATATGGTTTATAATGGTAGCTCCGATTATTATACTTTCTCAATGGGTGGTATTAAATTTAATGAAGGTCTTATTCTTAAGTCTTCAACTAATGTTTTGAATGATAATACCGGTAGTCATGCCTTGTTTAATCTCGAAGGGCAATTCGATTACATTAGTTTTACTACCGGATGGATTTCGAAATGTGGAGTGCTGAAAAATGATGTCTTGGAAATTTATGCCGATACTCAATTGGTTTTTCAAATGCCTCTTATTGCTACTTCCGAAAACCAATATTATGAGGTTCCTATTTATAAATGCAGAAAATTATCTTTTATAAAAAAAGGTATTGTCAGTCTTGATCATCCTGCATTCGGTGTGGCTGATATAGTTCTTTATAGAGGAAAACCTGTTAAAAACGACCTGTTTGTACATCCTAAACCGGAGTGCCCGAATCAAATAGATCTTATCGACCTTTCTAAACCTTATATTCATTATGCACATTCGCTTAAAGACCATCAATCGGAATTGTTAAAAGATGGTTCTACTAAAAAAGACTATTTTACAATGCCTGATGGTAAGCGTATTAATAAGGGTTTCGTGCTTGCAACAAGTGTACATTTCAGTCTTGATATGGGACCTGGTAGCAACCCTAGTGTCGGTGTTACTGCCGGTATGTTGGGCGGATCTATGATGGTCGGTATGGTCGGAGGTACTGTTATTTCTGCCGTATGCCCATTTGGTGCCTTGATTGCCCTTGCTTCCGGTGGTACTGCTCATGAATCTTCTTGTGCCGCTTTCAACACTTGGGGTGAATATGATAATGTTACTTTTACTGTGGCTTGCTTGAAGAAAGAAGATGATGGTAATGGGTTCTCTTTAAAGAGTACTCCTATTGATACACTTCTTATTGGAGCTGATGGCGAAGTGATCAAAACTATCCAAGTGCACGACAATATGAAACCTACCACATATACTGTGCCAATTAATAAAGCTCGTCAACTGATGTTCTGGCTACAATGTGGTAATTGGAATTCCGGCATATTTATATTTTATGATTTAGTATTATCTAAGGGTAGCTCTGAAGTTGCACTTCCTTCTGTTAATAAAGTGAATAATCATTCCGATGTGGTCGCTCCTGTAAATCCTTTTGCTATTCCTATAGCAGATAATAGTTTGCAAACAATAGAGTGGAGTAGCCCTAAACTTTGTGGTGTGGATGCAGTGGATAATTATTTTAAAGATTGCAAAAAGGCTATTAATACTATTTCTGAATTCTATAACAAATTGAATATGAATTACTTTACTAAGGCTATTTATATCCAGTCTTCCACAGGAGTGAGGTATAGAGCTTTTTCTATCGTTAATAACGTAGGAAAAGAATATGGCTTTTCCGAAATTATCGCTTATAACGATTCTATTATTAAATCTATTGAAAGTAGCAATAACCTATTTGTTAACCTTAATATCAGTAAAGTGAATGCAGGTGTTGGTCTTATAGATTTGGGATTTGATGGTATTGCATATGGTAAGTATGTTAATAATGCTGCCAAAATAATGAAACAATATAAAAATCAACTCGATACACTTAAAAAGAATAAAGAAGAAGAGAATAAATTGCTACGTCAATTAATATCGCAAGGCTTGACTATTGATGGTGTACCTTCTAATGATAAAAGAATTTTTATTCAGTAATTCTTAATAGTATGGCTATAGAAATTACTACTTCTCCAATAGATTCCGATTTAAAAGGAAGAAGTAAATGGTGGGGTTGTCCTGAGTTACCCGATGGCATTCAATTTCCATGTTATAATACCGATGTCGATGACAAATTAGATGACGGATTGGAGGATACAATGACATTTATCTGTCAAATTAATCTCCGAGATATAGCTGAGTTGGATAAAGATAATTTGTTACCTCATAAGGGGATGCTCTATTTTTTTGCTCGTCTTGATTACTTCTTGGGTGATTTGGATGATGATGCTCCGAGTATTGGCTTTTGGAACGATGGAGATTTTCGTGTTATCTATTCTCCTGTATGTGAGGATTTAAATACTCATACTATCCTTTGGGAAGATGGGTCCCCTGCTTATAAACCTGCCGAGGCAATTTCCTTTTCAGAAACAAACGATAATGCTTATGGGCATAAATTACTTGGTTATCCATATTATGAAGAGGTGGAAAATGAAGCTCCCGGTATGATTTCTTTGCTACAAATTGATGAAGATGATGGTTGGAGATTACATATGTACGATATGGGTAATTTGAATTTCTTAATTAATCCGATAGATTTGAAGAATTTGGATTTTAGTAAGACTAAATTATATTTCCATTCATTATAAAAAAAGCTGCTCATTATAGAGCAGCTTTTTTATAGTTTGATATATATTTTCTTTTTGTATAGCGGTAATGCTATTAAATAGCAAACTAAGATAAAACATATCGCAAAGATTAGCGACCCTAATTTGTCTCCAAAAAGAGGTACATTGACGTAGTTGTATATCAGTCCCTTAATGCTTATCCAAGTGCCTGTTGCCAATGTAATTCCTATATTAGATACCAAATTGGATATTATTCCTCCCGCTACAAATATCGCCATTGGGTTAACTCCGAATGCTTCGAAAAATCTTGTCGGTTTGGTATATCCTTTTACATCAATTATCCATAATAGAATAGAAAGTAAGAGTGATGCCAAACCGCATGTTACCAGTGTGTAACTTGAGCTCCACAGAGTTTTATTAATTGGAGTAACATAGTGCCACAAAAAGCCTAATACCATTATCAGTGTGCCGAAAATAAACAATTGCTCCATTCGCTCTTTGTTATCTTCTGTCCCTAAAATATAAGAACCTGCCATAACACCAATCAAAACGTGTGCTATACATGGTATGGTGCTGAAAAGTCCTTCTGGGTCAAAAGCTATATTATTGATATGGTACATATGGCTACCACCTAATACTATATTGTCGATTTGAGATATAATATTATTCTCGGAGAGTGTTAGGCTTCCGGTAAGCACCATAACTATAGAATAACAAAGAAGAATTCCGAATACTATAAATGGTATGTACTTCTTTTTGACAGTTAATAGAATGAGTGATCCGCAAAAGTTTACTATCGCCAATCGCTGCAATACTCCTAATATTCGTAAATCTTGGAGGTAGAAGAAGGCAGATTCGTATAATCTTCTAAACCAAGAGTAATCTGTTGTCTGAGCTAATGACGACATATGGCGACATGTTAGTCCAAACCAATTTAATAGTAATCCTATTAGGAAGAGTAGTGCAGAGCGTCGTAGTAACTTGATAAAAGTACTTTTATTGAACTTAAAATCAAATTTACTATAGCTGATATACATACTTACTCCCATAATAAACATGAAAAATGGAAATACCAAATCGGTTGGTGTCAATCCATCCCATTCCGCATGCCTTAAAGGTGCGTATATCGCTCCCCATGACCCGGGGTTGTTTACCATTATCATTCCCGCTATGGTTATACCACGGAGTACATCTAATGATAAAAGTCGTTGCTTTTGCATATCAATATGATTTATCTTCTATTAACCAACTTGACATCCTGGTTTTACCTCTTTCGACGGCGTGCATAATACTATTTTGCCATCTGCATTTACTGCACTTAGTATCATTCCGTTAGAAATAATACCTCTTAATTTGCGAGGCTCGAAATTGGCAATGAATAATACTTGTTTCCCTACCAACTCTTCCGGATTTGGATAACTTTGCGCTATTCCTGATACAATAACTCTCTCTCCGTTACCATCATCAATCTTGAATTGAAGTAGTTTGTCGGCTTTAGGTACTTTGCAACATTCCAAAACTGTTCCTACTCGAATGTCTGTTTTCTCCCATGTTTCAAAGTCGACAATATCTTTTATCGGTTCCGGTTTGAAATTATTTTTTTCGTTTTCTACTTTAATGTTTTTGAGTCGTTGTATCTGCTTGTCTATCTCTGCGTCTTCAATCTTGTCGAATAGTAATTCTGCTTTCCCGAGTTCAGTTCCCTCTTTCAAGATATCGATAGAGCCTAACATATCCCAATTAAACTCATTTATCGATAGCATATTACGAAGCTTTTTGGCAGAGAAAGGTAGAAATGGTTCGAATGCAATAGATAGATTGGCTGCAATTTGAAGGGCGAGGTGTAGTATTGTAGCGGTGCGTTGCATGTCGGTCTTAGCCAATTTCCATGGCTCTGTATCTGCAAGGTATTTATTGCCGATTCTAGCCAAATTCATCGCTTCTTTTACTGCTTCTCTGAATTTGAATTGTTCTAAATTCGTCTCCAAATTTGCTTTTATCTCTTTGAATTCTTCTATTGTAGCTCTGTCATAATCCGTTAGTTCTCCAATTGCAGGTACTTTACCTTCGAAATATTTGCCGGTTAGCACAACTGCTCTGTTGATGAAGTTGCCGAATATTGCTACAAGTTCACTGTTATTTTTCGTTTGAAAATCGAGCCATGTAAAGTCGTTATCTTTCGTCTCTGGTGCATTAGCCGTTAGTACATAGCGTAATACGTCTTGCTTGCCCGGAAAATCTTTCAGATATTCATGAAGCCATACTGCCCAATTGCGTGAAGTGGATATTTTGTCACCTTCCAAATTAAGGAACTCGTTGGCTGGTACATTGTCCGGAAGAATGTACGACCCCTCAGCTTTTAGCATTGCAGGGAATACGATACAGTGAAATACAATATTGTCTTTTCCAATAAAATGTATCATTCTGGTAGATTCGTCTTTCCACCATTTCTCCCAATCATTAGGTAAAAGCTCTTTAGTGTTTGAAATATAGCCTATTGGAGCATCAAACCAAACGTAAAGTACTTTGCCTTCTGCACCCTCTACAGGTACCGGTACTCCCCAATCCAAATCGCGACTCACGGCACGTGGTTGAAGCCCCATGTCAAGCCATGATTTACATTGTCCATATACATTTGTCTTCCACTCTTTGTGGTTCTCCAATATCCATTGTTTTAGCCATTGCTCGTGTTTGTCTAATGGCAAATACCAGTGCTTTGTCTCCCTTAAAACGGGTTTTGAACCTGATATAGTAGATTTTGGATCTATTAAATCTAAAGGACTGAGGCTTGTGCCGCATGCTTCACATTGGTCGCCATAAGCATTTGGATTCTTGCAATGAGGACAAGTGCCTGTGATGTAGCGGTCTGCTAAAAATTGCTTCGCCTCTTCATCATAATATTGCTCCGAAGTCTTTTCTATAAACGCTCCTTTGTCGTAGAGTGTTTTAAAAAATTCAGATGCTGTTTTATAATGAATTTTAGATGATGTACGCGAATAGATATCAAAAGAAATTCCAAATTCTTCGAAAGAGTCCTTTATAATCTTATGATATCTGTCTACTATATCTTGAGGCGTTACACCCTCTTTCTTCGCTTTTATTGTAATAGGAACTCCGTGTTCGTCCGACCCTCCGATGAAAAGTACTTCCCTACCTTTCAATCTGAGGTATCTTACATAAATGTCCGCAGGTACGTAAACTCCCGCTAAATGACCTATATGAACAGGACCGTTTGCGTATGGCAACGCTGTGGTTACCAAGGTTCTTTTGTAGTTATTCATTAATGTAATATGTGATATTTATTAGTCTAATGTTTCTCTAATAATTTCTGAAACTGTAGGATGTGGGAAAACCACTTTTTGAAGTTGGTCGATAGTCATCTCTGCACTGATTGCAATACATGCACATGATATCATTTCTGATGCCGGATTGCCGATGAAGTGCATACCGATAATTTGTTTCTCTTTATTAGTGAGTATTTTACACAATCCATTACCACCTTCATTTTCTGCTACGAAACGTCCGGAGTGCGTCATTGCTAATTTGTGTACTTCGTATTCTTTTCCTTCTTGTTTTAAGGCATCTTCCGTAGCTCCGCATCCGGCAACTTCCGGTGAAGAGTAAATTACTCCAGGAATGGCATTATATTTCATTTCGTCTTCTATGCCTAACATGTCGTTTACAGCTACTTGACCCTCGCGTATTGCAGTGTGTGCAAGCAGTGAGAATGCAGTTACATCGCCTGCTGCCCATACATTGTTTACTGATGTTCTCATGTGTGAATCAACTTTGATTCCATTGCGATATGGCTCAAGATTTAATGCTTCTATGCCTTCGAGGTTAGGTTTCCTTCCTACACACAATAATATATTACTTGATTCTATCTTGTGCTCTCCTTCTGCATCGGAATATGTTACGCATCCTGTGGCAACATGGAGTACTTTTGATGATAAGTGGAATTCTACTCCTTTGTGTTTTAGTTCTTCGCGAAGCATAGCTGCTATTTCTGAATCTATTCCAGGCAAAATTTCAGGTGCCATCTCGATAACTGTAATTTTAGATCCGAATGTTGCAAAAAGGCATGCGAATTCAATACCAATTACTCCTCCTCCGATAATTGTAAGAGATTCAGGTACTTCTTTGGTTTCCAATGCTTCGGTAGATGTCCAATAACTTGCTGTGTCTACTCCGGGAATTGGTGGTATAGCTACTTTGGACCCTGTACAAACTAATAATTTTTCTGCTGTATATTGCTCTTCTCCACAAGAGATAGTGATTATTCCGTTCTCATTGTTCAATACATTTGCAGATCCTGTTATTACTGTAACGTTATTATTAGTCATTTTAGAACGAATGCCGGCATTTAATTTACGTATTATTTTGTTCTTGCGTGATACTATTTTGTCATACTCAAATGTAGGGTTCTCTACTTTCACTCCGTATTTTGAGCCATTTACTGCATTGTAATACAGTTTTGAAGAGTATAACAAGGTCTTTGTCGGAATACATCCTACATTAAGACACGTACCACCTAATGCTGATTTCTCGAATAATACTACTGATAATCCTTTCTTTGCTGCTGTGGCTGCTGCATCATATCCGGCAGGTCCACCTCCAATAATAGCTAAATTGTAATTCATATATCTGTTTTTTTATTATTATTTTTCTGTTTTATCTGTAACGAATTCGCTGTCCGATTCTTAATATGGATGTCTCTTTTATTTTGTTCAATCTACATAGTTGTTTTACCGATGTGTGATATCTCTTTGCTATATGAGAAAGTGTATCTCCTTGTCGTACTTTATGATAGGCTGCTTGACTTAAAGAATTTAGTTCTTTTACATGAGAGTAGGTATTTGCTTTAGTAAGTAAATAACAACTATCTTCCGAGTTTATCGTTTTCGTTTCAAAATTAATTAACTTAGTAGGATTGAAGGCGTTACCGAGAAATCTTGTTTCAAAATGAAGATGAGGGCCTGTTGAGCGACCCGTACTACCTCCCAATCCTATCGGTTCTCCGGCTTTAACTTCTTGATTTATTTTTACGAATACACGAGTCATGTGGGCATATACCGTCTCGAGATAATTGTCGTGCCGGATTACTACGTAATGACCATAACCTCTTGATTCATAGTCTACAATTCTAATTTTTCCACTAAAGCTGGCATATATGGTATCTCTGAATTGAATGCCTAAATCTATACCATAATGGTATCTATATCCGCGCATTCCAAATGGTGATGTTACTCTGTTACTTGAGGTGGGGTAGTGAAATTCTCTGCAATTAATGAGTACGGAGTCCGGCATTGAGTCTATTGATACTTTGTAAGGATTCATGCGTTCCTGTGTCCATATATAGTTGTATATTTCGTGCGCCGGAAAGGATTCCGTCAATGAATCGGTGATTAATTCCGGGAGTGTTGATATAGTATCTGTTACTATTGTGTCGTTTGGTTCGTTATTTATTGGTGTGTTGAAGGCAAAAAGAGTCGTGTTTATTTGTGTTATAAATAGTAGTGAAAGGTAGATATGTTTTAGTTTCATAGAAATATGGTTTTCAAAATTCGATTAAACAAAATCGTGCAAATTTACTCATTTTTTTCCATTCACCCCCTATTTCACTCGATTTTTTCTTATAACACCCCCTTTTTACTCTAATATTTTCTTCAGAAGAGTCTCTGTTTTAAAAATGTTGTAAAAAAACCGGATAATCTTTGGCAATTACAAAATTTATTCATAAATTTGCACCGTGATATGTTGCGGAGATTGTATGTTTGTGATGTGTCACGATAGAGAGTTATTAACTAGATTGTCTAAGTAAAAATATATACTATGCAAAGTCCTCGATTTAAAGGTTTGTTGGTTGCTGTATTATGCACCCTTTCCTATTTGATTACTCCTGCACAGATTACAACAGTGCCGTATTTTGAAGGTTTTGAAGATACGGCCCATTATAGTAGTTGGGTGCTTGACGTGGTTAATTTTAATATCCCAAACCCTGCTAATAAATGGTTTATTGGTTCCGGTACATCTTTTGCCGGGCGCCAAAGTATGTATATCAGTATAGACGGTACTACTCCTAATTATAGTGGCTCCGGCGTTACTCGTATATGCCAACAAAGTTTTAACCTCCCGGCCGGTACTTATGATCTGAGTTTCGCTTGGAAGTGTAATGGCGATGGTTCCGATGCTCTTTATGCTTTTTGGGTGCCTGAATCTCAAAATTTAAAAGGAGCTACTTCTGAGATTAGTGCTTCAAACATTACTTCCGCTTTGGAGGTGTATGTCGACGGAGTTAAAACCAAAGCGTTGAAAGGTAGCTCTACTTGGAAAATAGCTACTGCTCAAATTCAATCTACCGGTGTGCCTATGAAGTTGTGCTTTGCATGGTCACAAAACGGTAGTAATGAGACTTTACCTCCTGGATGTATCGATAACGTTCAAATAGCAAAGCAAACTTGTAGACCGGATAATATCACTGCTGTAGTTCAAGGTAAAGACGTGGTTGTTTCTTGGACAGGTACTGCCGCTAGTTATGAGGTGGAATACCGCTCTTTTGGTCAAACTACTACTACTACCAAAAAGAATATTACCGGTAATTCCGTTACTTTACCTAACTTAGGTGAAGGCGTTTATGATATTATGGTTCGCGGTCTTTGCCCTCCAGATACCAGTGTTTGGGTGGTAAAAACCAATATCCTTATTTACGACCCTCTTGCTCACTGCTTGGATTTTATCGACCTCGATGCCGCAGATTGTAGATATGGTACTTTTGCTAATCCTCACCAAACTTCCGGAAAAGTGGATTATGGTCCGAATAGCATGCAATCTCGCCATACGGTTAATATAGACCCTACTGCTACCGACCCTAATACGAACGGAATGTTGACTACTATTCCTCCTGGAGAGGTTGTTTCAATCCGCCTTGGTAACGCTCAAACGGGTGCGCAAGCAGAGAGTATTACATATAATTATACTGTAGATTCCGGTGCAAAACAAATCCTTATTCTTAAATATGCCGTTGTTTTGGAAGACCCGAATCACGGTGCTTCTGAGCAACCTAAGTTTACACTTGAGCTTCTCGATGAAAACGGACGTCAATTAGACCGTTGCGGTGTTGCAAACTTTATCGCTTCTGCTTCTTTGCCGGGTTGGCATCGTGAAGTTGATGGTTATAACGTGGTTATGTGGAAGGACTGGACTACTACAGGTGTGAACCTTACTCCGTATGCAGCTAACGGATCTAAAAATATCAAGATTCGTCTTACTACTTACGACTGCTCTCAATCCGGTCACTTCGGATATGCATACTTCTCTCTTAACTGTGCCGATGCTAAGATTTCCGGTATCTCTTGTGGTGCTATTGCTACTGCAAGCGTTTCTGCCCCTATCGGCTTCGATTATGAGTGGACTAAAGCTTCCGACCCGAATACAGTTATTTGTACTACTAAAGAATTAAGTGTAACTTCTACAGATACTTCTCTCTATTATTGTAAGGTTATTTCTCAAGACGACCCTACCTGTAACTTTACTTTGGAGGCAAACCTCTTACCTAACTATCCTAAAGCTCGTTTCGTTCCGAAATGGACTCCGAAAGATTGTAAGAATTATGTAACATTCCAAAATTCAAGTGCTATTTGGACAGACCGTGGTGAGACAGGTAAAAAGTGCGAAACTACTTATTGGGATTTTGGTAATGGTCAAAAACTTAATGCTGTAGAAAGCCCGGTTATTGAATTCCCTAATGAGGGCGGTACTTATACTGCTAAACTTATTGTGGGTATGTCAGACGACCAATGTCAGGATTCTCTGTTGGTTACTTATACAGTTCCGGCTATTCAACCTACAAACGATACTATCGTAGCTAAAATTTGTTATGGTCAAGTTTATCCTTTCGATGGTAAACGTTTGAATAGAACAGGTATATATGAGAGTAGACATAAAAATATCGGTGGTTGCGACTCTATCGTAGTACTTGATCTCGAAGTCGTTGCTCAACTCGAAACCGAAATCTATGATACAATCTGCCCTGGTGAAACATATACTTTGAATAATCAAACATATTCTAAGACCGGCGTTTATAAAGCTACTGTTCAAACCGCTTCCGGTTGCGATAGCGTTACAATAGTTAATCTGTTCGTTTACGACCCTCTTGAATTTAAATATGCCGTTAAGGATGAAGATACCGGTCCTCAAACCGGTGAGATTTTCATTACCGATACGCTCGATACTTGGACTCGTGAGGTGAACGGCGTTCCTGGTGGTAGATTGGATAGCCTTACTGCCGGCGTTTATGAAGTGGTATATATTAATGAACATGATTGTAGAAGTAATCCTGTCCGTATCGAGGTTAATAGACAATGTTTAATAGGTAATTTTGCAACAGTGCCTACGATTTGTGCCGATGACTCTGCATTCTCAGTTAATTTCGATGTAATTGAAGGCGCTTATTCTTCTTATAATTTACGCTTCGATGCCGATGCTAAAGCTGCCGGTTTTGTGGATGTAGACAGCATGCCGAATAACGGACTTATAGAAATCGATGTGCCTGAAAACGTAAAACCTAATTCTTATAAAGTTCGCGTTGACTTTATTGACCCTACTTGTGGTGAACATCCTGAAGTCCTCGAATTCGACATCTTATACTCTAATGCTATTATGGCTCAAAAGTTTAATGATGTTATTGCCTTGTTGAATAGTAGATATAATGGTGGATATGATTTCGTAAGCTATCAATGGTATAAGAATGGTCAACCAATTCTTGATGCTACCAAGTCTTATCTCTATATCGGCCCGGATGAAACTTTGAATATTAACGATTCTTATAGCGTTTCTGTTGTACGTGCCGGTGAAACCAAATCTATAATGAGTTGCGAATTAATTCCTACAACTCATCAAGATCAACATCCTTATATTAGACAAAATATCTCCGGTGTAAGACAAAATCTTCCTATTCCTTCTTACTCCGAAGGTGGAGAGGCTATTTGGTGGAGTATTAGTGGTCAGATGATAGAAAAAGCTGTCATTAACCCTTACGATGAGTACGTCGTTACTCCTAATCAACAAGGTGTTTATATCTTGGAATTGCGTTTTGGCGATTCTCGTGAGTTGTATAAAGTATTTATAAAGTAAATGGAATTCTAAATATTGTAGAATGAAACTTTTATCTAAACTAAAATTGTCGTTGTTGCTCGTTGTTTTTTGCGTTACACAATTATCAGCACAACGCGGAGCTCCTAGTTTTCCGGAGTACCACTATATTTCGCTCTCTTTGAGTGGTGGCTATTCCAGCTTGTTCTCTAATTTTGAAAATACAAAAGTACCCGGTATGGGCGGTGCTACTTTTGGCGTTGGTTATGAATATCGTTATAGATCTTTTTATCTCAGTCTCGGTGTAGAGGGTCAATTGATTTCTTCTCGACTTTCTGTCGGTTTGGATACAATTCATGCCCCTATGTTAGATACAGAAGGAGAAAAAATGACGTATCATTATGCCCTCGACAAATGGTATGACGACCAAATGGGTGTGTATGTAAATATCCCTTTTATGCTAGGCTTTAATATAAAAGGTTTTTATATGGGTGTAGGTGCTAAGGCAGGAATGAACCTCTGGGGTTCTACTTCTGCTAAATTGAAATATACAACTTCTGCTACTTATGACAGATTTATGGAAGATTTCGTCGATATGCCTAACCACTATTACACAGAGTATGTTTCTAAAAGTGGAAGCCATCCGGTTTCTTTTAAACCTAATGTGGCTGCTATTTTTGAAATAGGTTATGATGTGTTGAATATACCTCAAGGTAAAAAACAAATTCCTTTGGTTTTGAAATTAGGTGCTTACGCTGAGTATGGATTTATGAACGTGTTCAATAAGGTACAAACACAACCTACTTTTACTTATGATGGTACCGACCCTTCTATAATCCATATTATGCCATATTATTTAGGAGATCGTTATCTTTATCAACAAAACGCTCCTGTGGTAAATCCTTTCTATATAGGTGTAAAAGCAGCTTTATTATTCCAATTACCGGTACCTCAGAAATGTCACTGCTTGCAAACCGAACGTGGTGCTTCTTGGCGTAACAATGCTCCTGATGTTACTCGTAAACAGAATAAACGCGCTAAAAAATCTTACAAAAAAGAAGGTATTAAATAGTTCTAACAAATAAGCTACAAAAAAAAGTCACTTCAAATTTTGAAGTGACTTTTTTTTATATGTATAATCAAATTATTTTATCATATCAAATCCGCAGTAAGGAACTAATGCTTTCGGAATTCTAATTCCTTCTGGTGTCTGATTGTTTTCCAATAATGCGGCAACAATTCGTGGTAATGCTAATGCAGAACCATTTAATGTGTGGCATAACTCGGTTTTACCTTCTGCATTTTTATATCTGCATTTCAATCTATTTGCTTGATAACTCTCAAAATTTGAAACGGAGCTTACCTCCAACCATCTTTCCTGAGCTGCAGAATATACTTCAAAGTCAAATGTGATTGAAGAGGTAAAACTCATATCTCCTCCACATAATCTTAATATTCTGTATGGAAGCTCTAATTTATTTACAAGATTTTCTACGTGGGCTATCATCTCGTCAAGACTTTCGTATGAATGCTCCGGAGTGTCTATGCGAACTATCTCTACTTTGTTGAATTGGTGAAGTCGATTCAACCCTCTTACATCTTTACCATATGATCCGGCTTCTCTACGGAAACATGCAGAGTATGCACATAATTTTTGTGGTAATTCTTTCTCAGTAAGTATTACGTCTCTAAATATATTTGTTACTGGAACTTCAGCTGTTGGTATTAAATATAAATTGTCTAAATTAGCGTGGTACATCTGACCTTCTTTGTCCGGTAATTGTCCTGTGCCATAACCGCTGGCTTCATTTACTACATATGGAGGCTCTATCTCTAAATATCCAGCGTTACGTGCCTCATCAAGGAAGAAATTGATTAACGCTCTTTGAAGTCTTGCCCCTTGACCTTTATATATTGGGAAACCGGCTCCTGTTATTTTTACTCCCATTTCAAAATCAATGAGGTCGTATTTCTTTGCAAGTTCCCAATGAGGTAGAGGTGTAAATCCACAAAAGTCCGGGTTTTTTCCACCCATACGTTCTACTTTGTTGTCACTTGCTCCTGTGCCCTCAGGTACTGTTTCGTTAGGTAAATTAGGTACTTGTAAAAGGATATTTCTTATCTCTGTTTCACAATTGTTGATGACTTCTTGTAGCTCCTTAGATTCATCTTTTAATTGTGCCACTTTAGCTTTTATATTTTCTACTTCTTCTTTTTTACCTTCCTTCATCAGTGCTCCGATACTCTTCGAATTCTGATTGATTTGTGCTAATAATGCGTCGTTTTTCTTTTGAGAATTACGCCTCTCTACATCTAATTCTATCACTTTATCAATCATTTCTGCTGCCGGAGCGAAATGCTTTTTACCTAGTCGACGAACCACTTCATCGCGGTTCTCAGTAATCATCTTTAGTGTTAACATATCTGTTGTATTTATATTGTTTCTTTTATTTTCTTAGGTAGATAGTCCGTTTGAATATTTGACATGGAATTATACAAACTGCTTACTACGCTCGGATTCATTTGTTCTAACGTTGTTATCAGTTCTTTAATTTCATCTCGTTTGCTCTCTTTCTCATAGGGGCATTGTTTGACTTGTTTTTGATATTCATGCTCCATAGAAAGTTCGATAAGTTCTTTTTCTCGGAGTAGTATCAATGGTCTTATTATTGTTACATTGTAGTTGTTCATTTCCAGCTTTGGAGGCATTGTACTGAACGTTCCTTGATAATATTGGTTCATAAGCAATGTTTCTATAGCATCATCTTTATGGTGCCCGAAAGCAATTTTATTACATCCGTTTTCTTCCGCAATTTTAAAGAGTTGTTTGCGTCTGAACCATGAACACAAAAAGCATTGATTGCGATTCTTCTTTTTATCTTCTTCGATAGATATTTCTGAAAGAATAAATTTTACTCCATGTTCTTCGCAAAATCGTTTAAGATAATCGGTGTCAGATTTATACCCAATATTATTAATGTATATGTGACAAGCTATAACATCGATTTTCGGTTTGTAGATTCTTTTTCTATTTGCCAAAACTTCCACAAGAGCTAAAGAATCTTTGCCACCTGATAATCCTATTAATATTTTATCGCCGTCTGAAAGCATTTCATAGCATTTCATCGCTTTCCCTGCTTTGCGAATTATAGTGTCGTAAATCATTATTTCAGTAAATCAGGCCTAAGTTTTGCTGTTCTTTCCAAAGATATTTCATGTTCCCATTCCGAAATTTTTCTTTCATTACCGCTTAGTAGAATGTCCGGTACTTTCATTCCTCTATATTCGGATGGGCGTGTATATACGGGTGGTGATAATAAATTATCTTGAAAAGAGTCGGATAATGCCGATTGTTCGTCGCCAATCGCTCCTGGAATGACTCGCACCACTGCATCCGTGATAATTGCTGCTGCCATTTCACCACCGGTTAATACATAATCTCCTATTGATATCTCTTTGGTTATTAAAGTGTCTCTAACTCTTTGGTCTATACCTTTATAATGCCCGCAAAGTATGATGATGTTGTTTAATAAACTCATTCTGTTTGCAGTGTGTTGGTTAAATTGTTCTCCATCAGGTGCTGTAAAGATTATTTCGTCATAAGTCCTTTCTTGCTTCAAAGCTTCTATACACCTGAATATAGGATCACATTGCAAAACCATTCCTGCACCGAAACCAAAGGCGTAATCATCTACTCTTTTATGCGGGTCTGTTGTATAATCGCGAAGGTTATGTACGTGTATCTCTACAAGTCCTTTTTCTTGCGCACGTTTTAATATTGAGCAAGTTAATGGACCTTCGAACATTTCCGGCAATACCGTGATTATATCAATTCTCATATTCTTTACTTAATTTTTCCCCATTATTTATCCATTGCAAAGTTACTATTTTTTTATCACATTATAGCGAGTTTCGTTCTTTTCTTTGCGATAGTATTCTCTTTTTATCTTAAGTCTTTTCGGTTGTATTTTATGAAGGATAATATAATGAATATGACGCTGTATACAAGGCCTAATAAGAGCATATCGCCGTTTAGCGTTTGATTCGATACAATATCCGATGCCTCAGAATAGCCGAATGGCGTGATATATTTTAAAAATTCTCCCTTGTCGCTTATGTTCGCTATGATATTCATAAAGTAGAATACTATACTTAATACAAATCCTATTCCAATAGATGAATTTTTAAGAAATGCAGATATTCCGAAATATATACTTGCAATCTCTAATTGTACTTAATAAAAAGAAAGGTGTATTAAGGTTAATATTTCCCAATCCACAGTTTCGCCTATTGCTATTATTGATAGAATAGAAAATATACAGGTAGTGATGTTTAATATCGTAATTTCTATAAATGTGGCTACTAATTTTGTAAAAATTACTTCGTTTCGAGTTATAGGATGTGTGAATAGGTAATCTGCTGTATGTCTATCTTCTTCTTTTGCAAGAGCATTTATTCCTAAGATCTATTCCAAAAATAGAGGCTACTCCATAGTTGGGCTTTATTAATCCTAATAATGCACGAATTGTGGTGGATTTTCCTGCTCCGTTAGGTCCGATAAATCCGAAATACTCTCCCTCTTCGATTTCAAGGTTGACATCTATTATTCCTCTCGATTTTCCATACGATTTGGTGAGATTCTTAGTGTAAATTGCATGCATATTGTTAGTTAATGTCGTTATGAATTATTTCCAGTAATTTATCTATAGCGGTCTCTTCCGGAATATTTTTTACTATACACTCTTTTCCTTTGTAAAGAGATACTTTACCTAATCCTGCACCGATATATCCGTAGTCTGCATCCGCCATTTCCCCGGGACCGTTCACAATGCAACCCATAACGGCAATCTTCAGTCCTTTAAGATGTTTGGTAGCTTGTTTTACTTCTTTCACTCTTTCCGGTAAATTAAACTTTGTCCGTCCGCAACTAGGACATGATATATATTCCGTTGTACTGAATCTTGCTCTCGACGATTGTAATATTTGAAATGATGTTTCGCATATAGCTTCTTGATCTATTTTATCTGTTTTGTTGTCAATAAAAATTCCATCTATTAAACCATCTATTAGTAATCCACCAAAATCAATTGCACTCTTGATTTGTAGTAGGTTTAGGTCCTCTTCAGTATATTTTTTCGTTGCAATTATAGGATTGAATATGTCATTACGAGTTAATAAAAATATCGCATCTCTAATCGTTTGCACATAGTTCGTAGATTTTGATGTGAGTAATATTATTCTGTTCGGGGCCTGATGTAACTTATTAATTATCGTTTCATTAATCTCTTCTGTGTCTATATTTATATAATCCGGTAAATTATTTAGTGTATAATCTTCATGTAACGAGTTTTCTACTGCTGTGCTTGTAATTACAACAGGTGCATTGTTTCCGCCGATATGACCAGAGATATTACTTTTTCTTCTATTATATGATGTCGCTTTTTCGTATTGTATATCCGCAGAAAATTCTGTTGAATTGAATGAATTTATATACTCTACAATGTTTTTGGCAACGGGTATTTCTGCTTCCGGAGATTCTGATAATGATACTCTTATCGTATCTCCTATTCCTTCGCTTAAAAGAGTTCCTATCCCCACTGCCGATTTTATCCTACCTTCGGTGTCACTTCCTGCTTCTGTTACTCCTAAATGTAACGGGTAGTTTTTGTCGGTTTCTATCATCATTTTCACTAACAAGCGTACGGCATATACCATTACTCTTGTATTAGAGGCTTTTATTGATAGAATAAGATTATAGAAATTTGCCTCTTCGCATAACGTTATAAATTCCATACAAGATTTTGCCAGTCCTAACGGAGTGTTGCCGTATCGGCTTACTATTCTTTTGGATAATGAACCATGGTTGACTCCGATTCTTACACATGTGTTGTGTTGTTTACAAATTTCTAGTAATGGAAATAATTTTTCTTTTATCTTGTTAATCTCATCATTCCATTCTTGTTCGGTATATTCTCCTTCTTTACTATTTACGAAGTTTCCGGGATTGATTCTAATTTTCTCTACTAGCTTTGCTGCAGTCTCTGCTACGTGTGGATTGAAATGTATATCTGCTACTAAAGGAATAGTATATCCTCCTTCTCTTAATTTGTTATGTATTACTCCTAAATTTTCCGCTTCCTTTGTGCCTTGTGTTGTATACCTGAGTAGCTCAGCTCCGGCTTCAATACATCTTTTAGCCTGGTGTACGGAAAGGTCTATTTCATTTGTGTCTGTATTTGCCATTGTTTGAACTCGGATAGGGTAGTTGCTTCCTATTTTTATTTCCCCTACCGTTATGCTTCTTGTTTCTCTTCGTAATTTGTTCATTTTATGATATTTTCAAAGGATTATACTTTTCTGTGTTTAAATCTTCTTTTATGTCTTGCCGAGGGTAGATGAGTAAGAAGTTCGTTTCTGCAAAATATTTATTTAAATAATGAGGTATCTTGTCGAATAACGAGTTGTATGATATCGTGGATTTCCTTGCAGTAATGATAGCTAAGCCGTCGTGTTTATTTACCTCTTTAGTTATGATTAAGAAGTCTTCCCATGATGATAACTCTTTGAATTCAACATTAGAAAACTCGTAATTTTCACATAATTGTTTTATCGTTTTCTTCGTCTCTTCATTGCAGAAAAAGAGTGCTTTGATATTTAATTGAGTGCAAATGTTGAATATTCTATCAAACCAAATTTCAAAGCCTATTTCGTTTTCGGCATTTTTAGGAACGGCTGTTACTATTCTGTGTAAGGTATTTAATGGTTTTTTCGTACTTGAAATTATCAAGTTTTGATTGAAAGTAGAGTTTATGAGGGCTGTAGTTTTTGATCCTAAAAAAGTGTCTACTATATTAGCCTTTTGATGTATACCTATTACGATATCAGTAATCTCCTTTTCATTAGCCGTTTCTACAATGCAGTTGGCTACATTGAAGTCAGATTTTACAATCGGTTCCATAATATTCTCCGTTGCAGAGGCTATTTTTATCGCTTGGTCCATCAATTTGGCAGAACTTTCGGTGTAATTATTCTGGTGTATTTGCAGTGCAAAAAGAGATTTTTTCTCCTCTTTGGGCTTAATTAAATTACTGATATCTATCAATAACGGCATGGTTTGAGGATTACTGATTGGTATCAATACTTTAGGTATGCCTACTTTTTGGCGGTTTAAATCTCTTTTAGATTCGGATATGGCTATCTTTCTGGAGGCATGTTCTGTAACTACGGAACTTATCGTGCATGTCAATAATATCATTATTACAGTGCCGTTAAGTACCTCACTATTGATTAACCCTATTTGATATCCTATCATTGCTGCTGCTAATGTAGCCGCTGCTTGTGCCGAACTTAATCCAAAAATCAGATTCCCTTCATTCTTATTTAGATGAGATGTTATTTGAGTTAATTTTGCTGGTAACCACTTGGTTACAATGGCAATAATCGTCATTACTACAGCCACGAAGATGGCATGAAAATCTGTGACAAAAGCCCTTATATTGATAATCATTCCAATTCCTATCAAAAAGAATGGAATGAAAATGGCATTTCCTACAAATTCGATTCTATTCATTAATGGCGATACACTCGGTATTAATCGGTTGAGTATTAGTCCTGCAAAAAATGCACCTAATATCCCTTCCAACCCTGCAAATTGTGCACATAATGAGGCAATAAATATTATTGTAAGTACAAATATGTATTGCGATGTACCTGTGTTTAACTTTTGAAGGAAATATTTCGATATGCGTGGTAAAAGAAGAAAAACTATTATGCTGAAAAATATTGTCTTGATACAAAATTTTATCCAGTATTCAGCATTCATTGTACCTTTTGTAGAGGCAATTACTATAGCGAGTACAATTAAGGATGCTGCTACGGTGATTATTGTTCCGGCTATCGTTATGCTGATACTTCGGTTTTTTATTATTCCCATTCTGCTTACGATAGGGTAGGCTATTAAAGTGTGGCTCGCATACATACTTGCTATTAATATAGATTCCGTCCAATTAAGATTTAATATGTATTTGTTGCCTAATGTTCCCATTATCATCGGAATTAGGAAAGTGTAAATTCCAAACAATATTCCGGAGGTTTTGTTTTGTTTAAATGTTACAAGGTCAATCTCCAATCCGGCCTGAAACATAATATATAATATTCCTACCTTACCGAAAAGCTCAAAACTTTTGTCATAGTCCAACACATTGAATCCGTACGGACCTAATATCATTCCAGCCAAAATCAACCCTATTATGTGCGGAATTCTTATTTTATTAAGTATTGGAGCACATAATATTATCATTAATACTATTAGAAAAATTTCTATAGGGTCGGTTAATGGTAATGTTACCAGCGTTTCGTTCATGTCCTTTTTATATTTCTTGCAAATATACAAAATTTTCCTTTAGGTTTGTCCTTTTATCATACATATTTTTTGTATATTTTTACTATAATAAAAGCGGCACATATCAAGTGCATTCTTGATATGTGCCGCTGTGTTTTTAAGAGATAATTACAAATTAATAATATTTATATCTATAATCCTTGATATTAGCAGCTTTTTTCAGCGTTTCTATTGATAATCTCGGAATCATATATCTTTCTCTTGAAGTAAGGAGGGTGCTTTCTTCTTTTTCATTATTGTTGTTATTTTCTTCTCTTGAAATAACTTTGAAAATTAATACACCTGAATTACCTTTGAGTAAACCGGATTCTTTGTTGAGTTCAATGTCTCTCACGCGTCCGAATACACAAGGTTCATTACCTAATGAGCCTCCATAATTGTTTGCATAACTAATGTTTTCTACAGTATCAATATTGAAATTTAAAGCTCTCAACTGTTCGATAGTTTTGCCTTCTGCCTCTTTCATAATTATCTCGGCTTTCTTATCTTTTCTAATATCGATAGCTAAGTAGTCTCTAACTTTATCGATATCTTGATAGCCTTCTTCATATATGTTAATAACAGCAGCTGCCATAATGTAGTTGTCTACTTCAAATACATCACTTACCATGCCCGGTTTGTTTTTATATACCCAACGAACTACTTCTCTTGCATGTACTATGTTATTTATCATGCTGGAGTTAATATCAACATTCATTGCTGTAATAACTTCAAATCCTTTTTCTGTTGCATTTTGTTGGAACTCTTCGGTAGTGTTGTTCTCAACTACATATTCTTTTAAGTTGGTGTATAAGTCCTTTTGTGTTTCGGAAGAAGCTTCAACTTTGTGGGCAATTACGGCTACTTTAACTTTTTCAACTTTTTCTTTTACTTCGTTGATGATGAATAAGTTGATATCGTTACCATTGTTAACTCTGAAAGTATTGCCGGCAGGTAAAGTAAATGCATTGTCTACTATTTCTTTATCTATACCCATTTCGCTTACCCATCCGATTTCTCCTCCATTAGCGCCGGTTTGAGTATTTAATGAGTGAACTTTTGCCAATTCCGCAAAATCAGCTCCTTGCTTTAATGCATTTTCTATGCTGTCTGCTAATGCAATAGTTGCTTCTTCGCTTTCTCTACGTAAGTAGATATGACTTAATTTTACAGAGTCCGGACGCATTGTCACAGGCTCTACTATACGAGCCATTTTATAGGTTCTCTCTTCTTCATTAAAGTAAGGGCCGAATACACTGTCTTTAGAAGCGCTGAAAGCGAATTCTTCAAGATCTTTATCTATTTGATTTTTTGTCAAATACTCGTTTCTATATTGAACATCTGAATTTTCGTTTGTAACTGCAGAAATCTCATTTGTTGTGGCGAATTCTTCTTTTAAGTTATTAATAGCTATTTCTGCTTTCTTGTAATCGGAATCTGAAGGCTTAATTTCTAATGCTATATAAGCAACTTCGGCTGATTGAGATTGCTTATATTGCTCTTTTTTCTTATTGTATAAATTCTTAATTTCAGATTCTGAAACAGTTATTGTTGAGTCCGGTATGCTTAAATAGTTTTTCATAGCATACACTATTGTTGATTTGCTGTCAGATTTCTTAATAGAATATTCTACTTCGAGTTTGTTTACTACAGTAAGTTTACTTAGTAAGCCATTGTATTTCTCTTGGAGACGATTGGTTTTTATGCTATTTTCGGTATATCTCCAATATGTGCGGAAACGATTAATGTCTTCATACGACATTTGTTGTGTTAATGTTTCATCGTCTATTTGAGCCAAGAAGTATTTTACGTTGTTCGGATCAAAACGACCTTCTTGATTCATAAACATACGGCTATTATATAAGATAGGAGAAATATGATTTCCTAAAATCATATCTTCCAATTCATCTTTGGTAATAGTCATACCAATATTTTCGCATTCATCTGAAAGAACTTTTTCATTGATGGTATTATTCCAAACCATTTCGCGAATTTGCTCTGAAATGTCTTCATTAATATTGGTTCCGTATTCCAATTTAACCACTTCAGAAAATTCTTTAATTTTTGGGTCGTAATCTTCAATCTTAATTTTGTCGCCATTCACTTTTGCTACATTGGCTTTCAGTTGGTTAAAGTAAGTTGACCCGGAATTGACAAAGTCACCAATGATAAAAATTAATAAAGCAGCACCTACTACAATTAAGAGTAGTACACCTTTACTTCTGATTTTTTCTAATGTTGCCATTTTTTATTTTATGTTATTGTTTTTATTATTCACTAGTACCTTAATATCAGAGTGCGAAGTTACAAAAAAAAATTAATTTAACTGCATTTTTGTTCTATAATTTGTTTTTTAATGTTACTCGCTTATTTACATATTGTTTATCATATAGTTAACTTAACTACATCTATTCTGTTGTTGTGCGCTTGAAGTACTTTAAAGGTATATTTACCTATCTTTATCGTTTCATTTAGTTTCGGAAAGTTCTGATAATTATGTAGAATAAAGCCTGATATTGTTACATAATTGTCGCTCTCCGGTATGTCTAAATTGTATTTTTGATTTATTGTATCTATTTCAAGTCTGCAGGAGAAGATGAATTCTTTCTCGTTCAATTGCTTGGAGATATATGCTTTACTGTCGTGTTCATCTTCTATCTCTCCGAAAATTTCTTCCATTATATCTTCCAAAGTAATAATTCCGGCAGTTCCTCCAAATTCATCTACTACTACGGCTATACTTTTTTTGTCTTGCATAAAAGTATCCATCAGCTTGTTGGCTGCCATAGTTTCCGGTACTATCGATATACTACGAACATAATCATGCCAATTTTTCGGTTTTTTAAATAGGTCGTTGGAATGAAAATATCCTACAATATTGTCGATATTATCTTTGTAAATTAAAATTTTGGAATATCCTGTTTCCGTAAAAGTGTTTTGTAAATCTTCTAATGTAGTGCCTTCGTAGGGTAATGCTATTATCTCTGTTCGAGGAATGGCACAATCTCTTAATTTTACATCCGAAAAGTCCAATGCATTTTGAAAGATAAGTACATCATTCTCTATGTTGTCGATGTTATGTGTCTCTTCTATAGTCTCGTTGATTAGGTTGTCTAAATCTACTTTATTTAATGCATCATTATTTTTGTTTGGATTGTATAATTTAAAGAGCCTCAGTATGTTCTTTGATAAGAAAGTGGCGAGTATCGTTATCGGATATAGTATTAAATAGATGATGAAGATGAACGGGGCTAATATATTGAGCCAAAAATTAGGATTGGATTTAAATATCGTTTTCGGTATAAATTCTCCGGTAATTAATACTATTATGGTAGAAATCAAAGTCTGTAATAGCATTATTACGAATGAGTTATTGATGAATAAGGCTAATGGGGCATTAAGCACTTTTGCCATTTCAATACCATATATTACTAATACTACATTATTCCCTACCAGCATTGTAGAAATATAATGCTCGCTATGTTTATAGAAAAATTCTATAACTCGTGAGGATATTTTGTGTTTCTTTTTTTCTATTTCAAATCTCAATTTATTCGACGAGACAAAAGCTATCTCCATGCCGGAAAATATAGCTGAAAAAAATAGGGTTATTATTATGGTAATGTACGTATCCATATTATTCTTTATCTATCGGTATGACTCCTTTCGGGTGTCGAATTATATATTTTGTAAATGTTTGATTGGATTCAAATCCGAATCCTTCAATAATTTTATCTGATTGAATGATTTTTATTGCGGAATCACTGTAAACTTTCTCTTTCTTTTGATCCCAAAATAATTCGTTTGTCAAAAACTGTTCACCACTGAGATTTATAGCTTTCACATTGTCATTTAATTTCCATAGTTCTAATTTGTTGTAGTAAATGGCTCTGTCACATTTCACTTCAGCATCTATAGATAAGTCGGATGCAAACCTTTCAAATTGGATTCCTATTGGAAAATCCCAATATGGAGTGTCTTTCTTATCGTAAACATCCCATTTGTCGGCAAAAATTCTATATCTAATAATTCCGGAATCCGAAATTATTGTGGTTATGCTATCTGCCGTTATTTGGGGAAGATTTTTCCTGTCAATAGTAGCTGTGTTTTGTATTTTATTTCTGTTACATGAAATAAAAATAGACGTAACAATTGTGAAGAAGACAATTGTTACATCTATTCGATTATGAGTTTTCTTGTTGTGCATTATTTAGATCGTACTGTTGTACTTTCATTTACCCATCCACCTACATAATAAGACTTACCATCTTGTATGTCAGGGTGCATAAATGTCTCTTCTTTGGTTGGAAAGTAAGAACTATAAGAGCGGATAAGACCATTGATTTGACTTAAAGACTCTTCGTTAGTTTCTACATTTTTTGCTTTGATAAATTGGTCTACAGCCGCCCAATATTTTGCTTTGGCTAATGTAGGGTCGTCTGATACGGTTGCTTGAGCATATGCTAATCCCAACATTACATATGGTGCACTTACATTAGGATTTTTCTCAATAGATGCCTTGCAGTTTTCTCTTACCTTTGAGTATTGTTTGAGTTTGTTATAAACTTGAGCTAATCTCATATAATTGTCTGCAATATCTTCGTTATTATCAGCCAATTGAATTGCTTCGTTGTAATATTTGATAGCACTTTCGTAATCGCTTTTTGTGTAACTCATGTTGCCTAAGCCGGTAGCTGATTCTGCAGATGGTTGTATTTTGTGAGAATACATTGCTGCTTGAAAGTATGCTTCTTGTTCTATACATTTCATACGTTTGAATAAACGCATTGCATTTTTTAAATATTCTGCATTATCTTTGTTTGCTTCAATATTTGGTAAGAATACTTCGTTCATCTTGTTACAATCGGCTACACCTGATGCAGCAAACATTATATCGATATTTTGTTTTACTGCCTCGTAAGACTCCGGATTCTTTGAGTTCGGATCTTTTATTTTAGCATCTAATATCTCGCTTGCTGTTGTGTAATTTTGAATGTATTCTGATGCAAATAAAGTGTCTAATTTGTATTTCTCATAACTGCATACCATGAATAATTGTACGTTTTGAATGTCAGAAGCACTCTTCATTCCATTGATAGATTGTTTTATCCATGGGTAGTATACATCGTATTCTGTAGGTTTGTATTTATTATATTTAACTGCTTTTTGTCCGAGAATGTCATCTGTAGGTACTTTAGCATCATCTCCGAAATATAAAATACGATCGTCGTATAATTTCATTAATTTTGCGAAAATTTCTTCTTTTTCAGTGTCAGTTTGTGCTTGACTCATTTGCCATTCCAAAATTTTTTCTCCTAATATATATATGTTTTTACTGATACTAGGACATTCTTGGTATGCACTTTGCCATGGGTCTAAAGCGTCTGCGTAATTTTTTACTTTAGCATGCTGGGTGAACAAGCTTAAATTGACTCTACATTCATCTGTTAAAGTCATGTTTTTTTCAGAAGCTTGTGGCTTTAAATTGGTCGGTTTCTTGTCTACCAATACATTACTTTGTTCCGGCTTCATTTTCATTGCAGGTTTTTTCTCTTTTTTTGCTGAAACCGGACTAATAGTGGCAATCAATAATGCCATTACTAAGGCGAAAAATTTAAATGATTTCATATTGTATATTTTTTATGTATTATCGTATTTTTGCTTTAACAAACCACATTTCGTTGAGAGAAAAATTTATGCCTAATTTCACATAATTCTCTTTTAATAATGATGCCGTACCAATGTTGCCATATTCAAAATTGATGTTAATCATCGTTTTTGAGGTCCTTAAAGGCAACCCTATTCCGCATGTAATGCTAAAGTCGTGCATCTGTTTGTCTCCGATTTTTATGTAAGAGTTACTGTAGTTAGCTCCCAACCTCCAATAAATTCTATCGGCGTATTTTCTTCCGAAAGGGTCGTGAACATATTCTGCTCCTAAAGTAATTTTAGATCTATTACATAAAGAGTCGGTTGTATTATAGTATTTTGCTTTCTTGAATTCTTGGTAAGTATAGTCTGCTGCTATTGTTAATCTATTATCAAATGTATACGATATACCTGCTCCATAGAGCGATGGCAATTCAAAAATGTTGGAACTGCTGGTGATAACAGTGTCAATACCTATCATTGTATTTTCGAAAGTGCCTTGCATCGGACTTTTAAATTCGTAAATGGCACCTACTACCAAAGCATGTTTTTTACCTATAGTTTCGTGATATTGTAAACCGAATCTTCCATTAAAACTCCTTACATGTAATGATTGCTTTTGTAATGATAATGTAGTGTTTAATTCAGATTGTGTGTATAATATTGACTTGTAGTGGTTTATGTTTCCAAACATATAATATGCATTTGCTCCTAAGGATAAATGTTTGGCAATGTCGAAAGATATGCCTAAATATACTTGGCTTATACCTCCGGACCCGTTATATGCTTGTATATAAGTATTATATGCTTCTTTGCCTGGTAGTTGAAACGAATCGGTAAAGTTGTAGTTATATCCTATATAAGAATAGGGTATAATACCCAAACTTAATCCCATCCATTTCGTTATAGGTGTCTGTAATGCTATATAATCTAAATTTCCGTTGAATGTCGTTTTGCTGTCTTTGCCACTGCGGAGATTTGTCAGTAAACCCGATACGCCTATTTCAAAAATAAAACTCGTACTGTCTATACTACTATATGAAGCAGGATTTACCGGGTTGATACTACTTTTACTGCGCATTCCGATAGATGAACCCCCTAATGCTTGACTCCTCGAAAAACAATTTTCTTCCAATTGACCATAGCCGAATCTGGTATATGGCGAATTAGTGTTGTTTTGCGATACTATGCACGTAAATGGCACAGTGAGAAGTGTTAATATTAAAATAAGTATTTTTTTGTCCATTTTTTATCGGATTGTCATTGTTTTGACCCATTCTTGCATAATAAAGTTTAATCCTCTGTCTACAAGGTATGGCTCAAAAATTATGTTGGTACATTTAATGTCTTTCTTTTGCAGATATTTACTCCCTCCACCTGTTATGATACAAAGTAGCGGGTGGTATACATTGCTATAACGTTTTATGTATTGATTTATTTCAAATACTAGTCCGTAATATGCACCATTTTGTATTGCATCATTTGTATTTGTACCCAATTCGGTACTTGGTATAATGCCTTCTACTTGCGGTAATGCGTGAGTAAAATGGTGCATTGCATCTAATCTCATTTGTAACCCAAGACTTATGTTGCCTCCGATAAAAGTGTTGTTCACTATTAAATCTAATGTCGTACAAGTGCCTATATCAATCACTAAATAGTTCGTGTTATGCTCAGTATTCAGTGTGTAAGCACCTGCCATAGAGGCAAGCCTGTCTAATCCTAAATTAGTTATCGGATTGTAATTGATTTTAAATGGTATCGGTGCGTTATGGTCCAAAACATAGTATGTTATGGATTTGGCTTTTAAAATATTTGTAATGTAATCAATTTTTATCCGCCTAACGTCAGATATAATCACTCCAGTAATATTATATTCACTAATAATAGTTTCTATAATATCACATGTTAATTCATTGTGAACTAAGTGTTTTTTTTTGTCAGTGCCTTCAAAAATTGTGAGTTTTATGTTTGTGTTACCTACATCAATAGTCAGTATCATTGTCAATTTTTTATTATGCACATTCGGGTGCAAAGTTACATTTTTTTGTTGAATATAAAACTATGTTTTTACTTAAATTTAATCTGTATATTTGCATACTATGTGCGAAATTAATCTTTTACCCTATTACGGATATTATCGTTACAATAGAATATTCTTGTTTTATTCCCCTAAAATAGACTCTAATAAATTATCTCTAATTATATAGAATTTGCCCATTTAGTAGATTGTAATTTTATTTTTTACTATGAGAAAAATAGTGTATCTTTGCATTATAAATTGCTTTACATATCGCCTTCCCCCGAAATGAAATTTTTACAATACATAGGTTATTTATTGCATTTTTTTGCTGATAAGCACTGCGAAATGTGTGGTGCTGCTTTAGAAGTCAATTCTTATGGTTTATGTTCAAATTGTGAAAATAGTGGTATTTTTGATTCTATAAGATTTCAGTATGAGGGGAATATTATGGAACAACATCTTTACGGTTTGGTAAAAGTGGAAGCAGCTTCGGCTTTAATGAAATATACGGATAATGATGTTGCACATAAATTAATTTATAATTTGAAGTATAATAATGATAGAGGTGTTGCTGTGCTGTTTGGTAATCAGATTGCAAATCATATTTTGCATGATGAAAGATATTCCAATATAGATTATGTTGTGCCTGTACCTCTTCATATTAATAGATTAAAAAAAAGAGGCTATAATCAATCGGAATTGGTTGCCGAGCAGGTGGCAAAAGTACTTTCTACGAATATGGATGCAAAAAATTTGTATCGTTGTAGAGATAACGTGTCGCAAACTCGTAAATCAAAATTGGAACGTGCTCAAAATGTGAAAATGCTATTTGATATCCATGATACCAGTTTGTTTGCCAATAAATCTATTCTTTTAATTGATGATGTGTTTACTACAGGTTCCACAATAATTGATTGTTGTAGAGCGTTGAGTAGAACAGATAATATAAAAATTTATGTTTATACAGTAGCTGCAGCTTATAAAGAATATTGATTTGTGAAATATAATAGAGAGTTTTATCAGAATTTGATAAATAAGTATAATAATACTTTGTATTTTGAGGAAGATCCGGTGGCAGTAGTGCGCTTATTATCAAACGAAAAAGATATAGAAGTAATGGGTATTGTGGCTTCATGGGTGGCATTTGGTAATAGGAAACAGATTTTTAAGAAGTGTAACCAGTTATATCAGTTGATGAATGGGCATCCATATGATTATTTGATGTCTAAACAGTGGATAAAATATAAAGAGTGCGAAAAGGATAATCTATATAGAATGTTTGTATATTCCGATTATTACACTCTAATGAATTGTATGTATCGTATTTATACTGAGTTCGATTCATTGCAGAGCGCAGTAATAAAAAATATGGGTAATTCAAACGATTATATAGGTGCGCTTATATCTTTGTTACCGACAAAGGGTATCCCTATTAATAAAAATTCGGCTTGTAAAAGGCTGTGCTTATTCTTGAGATGGATGGTAAGAACAGATGGTGTTGTAGACCTAGGTATTTGGAAGAATTTATCTCCGGAAAATTTGATTATTCCTCTTGATGTACACGTGCATAATACGGCTAAAATGCTTGAATTTACAAATAGAAAGCAGGCAGATATGAATACTGCTTTGGAGATAACTAACGAGTGTAAGGCATTATTCCCTTCCGACCCCGTAATTATGGATTATGCACTTTTTGGTGCCGGTTATAATGAAAATAACAAGTAATAAATATATTGTAGTAATGTGTAGATATTGTAGCATATTGTTGCTTTTAGTGGCGATTTTTATCTCTTGTTCTAAAGATGTGAAAGAGAAAAATAATGATTTAGTTACTGTAAAAGTAGATACAATTCAAGTGCTTGATGGCATTTCAACAAATCATTATATTGGTACAGTTGAAGCATCAACAACTTCTACTTTGATTTGTAAATATTCAGGTAAGATTGTTGCTTTGAATATAAAACAAGGTGACTTTGTGAAAAAAGGAGATGTTATCGCAGAGATTGAGTCTCAAAACGTAAAGAGTACTTTAGAATCTGCAGAGGCTACTTTGGCTCAAGCAGAGGATGGATATAAGAGATTGAAACAAGTACATGATACCAGAAGTGTTGCTGATGTGAAAATGGTGGAAATAGAAACTCAATTGGCGAAAGCTAAATCCGCTGCTATTGCAGCCCGTTCTGCTGCAGAAGATTGTTTGATAAAAGCCCCTTTTGATTGCGTAATAGGTGAGGTTTTCGTTTCTAATGGCGAAGAGTTTATTTCTCTTAATCCTATTTGTACTATCTACGATATCTCTTCTTTACAAATATCAATTTCTGTTCCCGAAAAAGAAATAGGTAATATTGCTATTGGTGATTCAGCTTTATTTTGTGTAGAGGCTTTAGATAAATCTTTTTATCATGCTAAAGTAAAAACTAAAGGTGTGAATGCTTCTAAAATATCAAGAAATTATGACTGTAAATTAGCGGTTACCGATAACTTGAAAAGTATAATGCCGGGTATGATAGCTAATGTATATTTTATAGATAGTGTCAATAGCTATATCGTTATTTCTCCGAAATATGTAAAAATAGATGAGAAAGGTAATTATGTTTGGTGTGTAAATAGCAATAATATAGTGGAGAAAAGGTATGTCAATCTCGGTGATTTTGTTGCTTCAGGCGTAGTGATAAATAATGGATTATCTATTGGTGATAAAGTCGTTGTAGATGGAGCAAAACGCATTTGTAGTGGAACACATGTAAATATTATCCCCTAATGAAAAGTAAAGGTAATATCTTGTTAGGTGCCATCAAATACAAAAAAATTGTGTATGGCATTGTTGCTGTCCTAATTTGTATAGGTATTTGGGGATTGTATGTTATGAATAAAGACGAATTCCCTACTTTTGAAATAAAACAAGGACTTATTGTAGGTGTAATGCCGGGTGCCACACCTGAAGAAGTGGAGCAACAGTTGACTATCCCACTCGAAAATGCTCTTTTCTCTTTTGCTGAAGTTAATAGAAATGCTACTCATTCTTACTCAAAAAACGGTATGTGCTTTATATATACCGATTTGCTTTCGCCTGTAGATAAGAAAAATGAGGTGTGGTCTAAAATTAAATTGCGCTTGAATTCGGAAAAACAGATGCTGCCTCCTAATGTTTTGGCAGTGGCTGTAATGGATGATTTTAGTGCTGTTTCCGCTTTATTGATAGCTTTGGAATCAGATGATAAGGGCTATTCCGAAATGCTGGATTATGCTAATTCTCTTACAGATGAGTTGAATAAAATTCCGGAATTGGCAAGTACTTCTATTCTTGGAGACCAAAAAGAAGAGATTGCCATACTTCTTGATTTTAATAAATTGTCGGCTTATGGTGTTAGTATCTCTTCTTTAATGGCTAATTTTCAAACTGCCGGCTTTATCACTCCAGGTGGTGTGTTTGATAACGAAGATATTAGTTCCCCAATCTTTGTAAATTCCAGTGTTACTTCCGAATATGAAATTGCTAATCACATTATTTATTCGGATATTACAGGAAATATTATTCGACTGAAAGATGTTGCTGATATAGAGCGAAGATATAAAAATCCATCTTCGGTTGTTAGATATAATGGTCATTCTGCATTAGTTATCTCTGTGGAGATGAGGCAGGATAATAATATTGTCGCTTTTGGTAAAAGCGTTGATAAAATTATCAGTGCTTTCGAAACTTCATTACCTGAAAGTGTAAATATACATCGTATTACCGACCAACCTAAGGTTGTAGATCGCTCGGTATGGTCTTTTTTAAGAGATTTGTTAATATCGATGATTGTTGTAATCTGTGTGATGTTGATGTTATTCCCTCTTAATTCTGCTCTTATTGCAAGTTCAGGTGTGCCTGTTTGTACTATTGTGGCAATTGCAATAATGTATATAGTCGGTATCGATTTGAATACAGTGACATTGGCTGCGTTGATTGTTGTGCTTGGTATGATAGTTGACGATTCTATTATTACAATGGATGGCTATATGGAGCATCTAAGTATGGGTATGTCTCGCACCGATGCAGCCGTTGCCAGTGCTAAAGAATTGTTCGTACCAATGTTTATGGCTACTACTGCCATTAGTGCGATGTTTTTCCCGATTAAAGGCATTATATCCGGTTATTTAGGGTATTTTGTGAAATATTTTCCTTGGGTAATTGCTATTTCTTTGGCAATGTCTTTAATATATGCAGTTCTCGTTGTGCCATCTCTTGAGGTGAAATTTATTGGTTCAAGCCGTACCGGTACTACTTCTAAATTCGGTAGAATACAAAATAAATTTTTCGATGCATTGCAATTTTATTACGAGAAGATGCAAGCTGTTTGTTTTAAACATCCAAAGTTTACTCTGTTAGGCGGTTTGTTAGCCGTAATATTGGGAGTCATCATGTTCCTGCAACTCAACATTCAAATGATGCCTATGGCTGCAAGAGATTTTTTTGCAGTAGAAGTGAATTTGGATGAAAATACACACCTTAATAATACTATAGAGGTTGTAGACACATTAGAAAAGAGATTGTTACAAGATGATAGAGTAAAGTCGGTTACTTCATTTGTAGGCACCGGTGCACCTCGTTTTAATGCTACTTATACTCCTCTGCTTCCTTCGAAAAACACTGCTCAATTGATTGTAAATACGAAGTCTTTAAAATCTACAGAATCGCTTTTAATTGATTGTCAAAGAGATTATTCCAATATGTTTCCTGAGGCATCGTTGAGATTTAAACAGATGGATTATCAGGGAGTAACAGCCCCGATCTCAATTGAAATCAGAGGTAATTCGCAGACAACAATTAAGCCTATTGCCGATAGTATAAAAAAATTTATGCTTACACTCCCTAATCTTCAGTGGGTTCATACCGATTGTGATAATTTTATTTCCGGTATTAATATTGATTTAAAACTGGATGAATCTGCCCAATTAGGTATTAATAAGTCTATGCTTTCGATGTACACAGCTGCAGTATTGAATGGAGCTACAGTTACTTCTATATGGGATGACTCGAAAAAAACTCCTGTAACTATTTATAATACTGTTGTTTCTGATTCTATGAGTTTCGAAATGCTGAAAGATATCATGGTGCCTACAATTTATCCTAACGTCTCTGTTCCTATGCGTCAGGTGGCAGATATATCTCCGGTAATTATGACAGAAAATCATTCTCGAAAAGCTGGTATGGAGCAAATTGCCGTTTTGGCCGATCTAAAATACGGACAAAGTCACCCCGTAGTTATGAAACAAATTTCGAAATATATAGATGAAAATATTTTACCTTCGGCTCCATCAGATATTAATATTAATTATGCCGGTTTGTCGGAAACGAATAAAGTGGTAATCCCCGAAATATTACTCTCATTTATTTGTGCCGTATCGGTCTTGTTCTTGTTTTTACTATTGCATTTCAAGAAGGTGTCTTTATCTATTCTTACTTTAGTGCTTAGTATGCTTTGTTTCTTTGGTGCCTTTTTAGGATTGTGGCTGTTTGATTTGGATTTCGGTCTTACCTCCGTATTAGGTTTGATTAGCTTGGTTGGTATTATTGTAAGAAACGGTATCATAATGTTTGAATATGCCGAAGAGTTGAGATCTGAGAAAGGCTTGTCGGTTAGGGATGCGGCAATGGAAGCCGGTAAACGTAGAATGAGACCTATTTTCTTAACGTCTTGTACTACTGCTTTGGGGGTTATGCCTATGATTATTAGTGCGGATGCTCTTTGGTTGCCAATGGGTGTAGTAATTTGTTTCGGAACTATGTTTTCTATATTATTAATAGTACTTGTAATGCCTATTTCTTATTGGCAGATTTATCGTTTAACTGAGAAAAATAAATAGATATGAGATATGCTTTTGTAATGCTTCTTTATTTGATTATTTCCGTCGGCATTATTGCTCAAAATAATATTGTCCTTACATTAGAACAATGTAAGGATATGGCTGTGAAATCGAATAATGATATAAAAAATTCTAACTTGAAGATGTTAGCAGCTAATGCCCAAAAAGGAGAGGCTTTGGCAGAATATTTTCCAAAAGTATATATATCTGCATTTGGTTATTATGCTATAGATCCTATTTTGGATATCGGTATTAAAGATATTCTTGGAGATAATAGTTACACTAATAAAATACAGGAAATTATTGATAAAGAGGCACAAATAGTGGGTATGAATTCTACTTATAAGGCTTTTCATCGTGGTGCACAAGCTTCTGTTTCTTTGTTCCAACCTATCTTTGCCGGTGGTAGAATAGTATTCGGCAATCAATTAGCCGACCTTGGTTATAAGGCATCTCAGCTACAATATAATATACAGAAACGAGTTTCTTTAGAGCAGGTTGAGGAGATGTATTGGCAAATTGTTGCTCTTGAAGAAAAAAGAAATACCCTCAATGAGTTGCAATTGATGTTGGATACTATCCATCGAGATATAATGTCGGCGAATAGCGCCGGTTTGGCTGTTGATAATGACGTTAGACGAATAGAGGTTAAAAGAAATGAATTGTTATCCGGGTTGATTAAAATTGACAATGGGGTTAAGCTGTTAAAAATGAACCTGTTTAATACTATAGGATATAGTTATAATCCATACGATAGAAACGATTCTTTACCTTATATTGATGATGTCTCTCTTGAATATAAGGATGTATTTTGTGATATGCCTGAAAAATTTTATGTGGATGAGAAGACAGTTGCTTTAAAGCAAGAAGAAACAGAATTGCTTCAAATTCAAGTGGATGCTAATAAACTTGAAAAAAGAATGGCTTTAGGAGAAGCTTTACCTCAAGTTATGCTGGGTGCTTCTTATGGATATAGTTATCTAACCGAAAAAAGTAAGTGGAATGGTGTGGCTTTTGTTACTGTAAAAGTACCGATAACAGATTGGGGTAAAATATCAAAAAAAATGGAGCGATTGGATTATAATATTCAAATGGCTGAAAATGATAAGGAATTCCTTTCCTCGCAAATCGAACTTCAAATAAGACAGTTGTGGTTTAATTTGAACGCCGATTGGCAAGTACTACAAGTGGCTAATAATAATCTTGCAACTACAAGGGTATCTTTAAATTCTGCTTATGACTATTTTAATGCCGGTTTGATATCTGTTTCTGAATTACTTAAGGCACAAACCGATATGCAGGATGCTCAAGAACAATATACAGATGCTGTGGTTAGCTATAGAAAATCTCTTCAAGCTTATAAAAATAGAACTAAAAGCAATTGATTATGACTGATGTGACTGCAGATAAACATATTATAGAGCCCCGGAATCCTAAATTCGATACTCGCTTTTTTGAAAGGTATGCTAAAATTTGTCTTGAAATTGTATTGGGAAATAAATATGCAAACCTGATTAATTATGATAGACCGGATTTACAAGATGTTAATGCAAGTATAGGAATTGAGGTAACTCGTGCTATGGAAGAATCGAAAGTAGCTGCTATACAGATGATTAATGATATGGCTGCAGATGATATTTTACCTAATAAACAGTATTCTTCTAAAGAACTTGTCAAGATGGGGTACTCTTATGGTTTGGTGAAATCGCTATATGTGGCACCTGCAGAATATAAATATTGGTCTTTAGCTTATCCTTTAAAAAGAATTATTCGCAATAAAGTAGAAAAAGTGATGAACAATTTTTATGGATACTTTAAGGAGTTCGGTCTTTTTATTTTTGTTAAGGACGTTTTATTACAAAGAGATATTCTCGACTCAATGTCGTTGATTATAGAATTACAATCTAAGTCAAATATAGGGTTTAATTACCTCTTCTTATATGATGCTCAGTTTTTATACGTATGTGATATAATATCTTTCTCTTACGAAAAATATTGTATATCAGATGATTTATCTAATAAGTTTTTTAGAATAGCAGTAAGTGAAGACGTTTGATTGTAGTTGCGTTAATAATATAAATTATTTCTCTTAAGATGTGTAATCGGGAATAAATAACCTATAGATACCGACGCTCCTAAATTAGATGAAATGGAAAAATCACTGCCTGCTGTTGACGGAAATATATTACCTAATCCGAAATCAAACCTTCCATCAATTATGTAAATACCATATTTGGTATTGAACTCAAAACCTATTCCTCCTGAAATTCCATAGTCAAACCAATTAGAAACGGGTAATGTATGTTCAATAGATGAAGCCCCGCTTTCTACACTATTATTAACCATAAAGGAGATAAAAGGTCCTAATTCAAAATAAAATCTGAATAATTTTTGTCCTATATTAATGTGTGTAAGAAAAGGTATTTGAATATAATCCAAACTTCGCGTGTGTTTTTCTCCACTGGTATTACTTTGAAAACCGAATTTCTCGTAATTGGATTCAACAACAAATCCACAATATTTACCGGATATTAATCTATATTGTATTCCAATATGATATTGTAGAGGCCATGTTGGTTGACTAATCGTAGGTGACGTGCGTAAACTAGTCCAATTTATACCACCTTTTATACCTACTGAATGACTGTCAAATTGTGCATTCAGTAGGTAAGGTATGGTTAATATTACTATTATCAATATAGATTTTTTCATGTATCTTATTTAATATCATTGAGATATGTACCGTCCCAATAAAATAAATAAACGTTTGTATTTAGATATCTGTTATTTATGAATTGAAATTTTGGAACTGATTGATAATACGTTGATTTCGGTAATTCTTTTAAAATAAATGATTTGTCAATATTTATTGTCATACTTTGAATTACGAATGTAGTTAAATCATATCCTATCAAATCATATTTAGTATATCCCGTTAAAAGGTGTGGTCCAAACCACTCTTTGTATTGTAAATTGTAGTCTTCTGTTGAATTAGGATCAAATAGAGTTGCATAATATGTTCTTGGATATAATGTTAAATCACTTTCCCAATTGTCGTAACCCCATATTGAGATATTACTTTTATTCGCTAATCGTAATTTGCTTATTGTTGTACTTACATCATTTTTATTGGATGATCCGAACACTACCAATACCTGTTTGTAATTTGCCGATTCCGCTATAATTAAAGAGTCTACATCTTTTGAGGCTTTTAATATTGAGAAATTGTAGTTTTTCTTTTGTTGTATCTCCTTTATTTGATTGCATATAATAGAACCTTTATTGGTGCAGTTTTCATATTCTACAAAAACGTACTTTGTATCGATATTGTTGAAGATTTGATTGTTTGTTATTGCTTCAACAATAGTATTTTCGCTTGGATTAAATTGTAATAATCGAGGGTAGTATAGTTTTTCATCTATCTTCGAAGAAAAAGGAACTAAAGTACAAATATTGCGTGATTTAGTAAAAGAGAGTATGGAGCCTAACTCTTCGGTGTATGCCGGTCCTATTATTACATCCATCGTTTTAAGTTCCGGTAATGTCATTATAGAATCCAATATTTTTTGTTCTCCCTTTGTATTATATGTGAAAACATGAGCATTATAGCCTTTTTCTTTCGCAGATTTCATTGCTATCATAGATCCTCTATAAAACTCAATGAATCTTTGATTGGCATCTCTTGTATCTAAATTACCGAATGGTAAGATGTAAGCAATATTAATGTCAGTACTGGTTTTTTCAAATATATTAATGTCTTGTTCCGGTGCTTTGTCGTTAATAATCTCTTTGTTATTCGTAATCTTTTCTTCTTTTTGTTCTAATTGTTTATCGTGATTTTGATGCTTATCATCTTTAATATGCGCCTCTTTATTATTTGTTTTGGCATTATTTTCGTTGTTAGTAGGTATATTTATCGTTATTCCTGCTTTTAAACCGTTTTTTAATTCCGGATTGTTTGCAACAATTTCGTCTATCGATACATTATATTTCTTTGAAATAGCATATAATGTCTCTTTTTTCTCTACTTTATGTTGAATAAATGCTTCGCTGTTAGAAGAGACTTTATTATCGGTGATTTCTTGTTTTTTCTCCGGTTTTACATTTTGTTTTTCTTCTATGATATTGTCTTTAGTATTGTTTTTCTCTTTTTTAGGCTCTTCTTTTTTTGTGACAATATTATTTCGGGTTATGTATATTTTGTCTCCGGTTTTTATACCTTGTCTCGCTTCAGGATTTAATTTAATCAAACTATCAACACTAAGACCATATATTTTAGATATGGCGTATAGAGTTTGTTTTGCTTCTACAATGTGTATTTTATCTTCTGCTTTATTCTCTTGTATCTCTTCTTTACAAGGAATTAAAATTTTTTGACCGGGTTTAATATCTGTCGTTAAATCCGGATTAGAAGCATTTAATTCTTTTGGGCTTATCCCAAATCTACGAGAAATGGAATATAAACCATCGCCGGCAACTACAGTGTATTCGTAGTATGTTTTGCCTTCAATAGTTACTTTCGGATAATTTAATTCTTGTGCATTAATATGAATGCTTAATGCAAGTAAAATGCTTGTAATGATAATAGTAAAGTGTTTCATATAAATCATTATTAGTCACAAAGAGAGTATAAATCTCCCCGTGGGTTAATTAACATTATTGGATATTTGCTTTGTTTTATATTTTTTCTTTCTTTAGGTCCGAATAATATATCGTCAAGTCCGTAATCTCTTGACGCACTGATTATTATTAACGGATTGTCGTGCTTTTCTGCTTGAAGTGTAGCTTCGTATTCTATCTTTAAGCTGTCTTTTTTTCCTTGAATAATTGATGGTTTTATATCAACTTTTTCTAAGAGAGATTCTATTGCAGCTATATTTGCTTCTGCTTTAGTACCATAATCGTTCGGTTTGTAAATTACAATTGGTGCATTGTAGTGGCGCGAAAAAGACTGAGCAAATTGCCCTTTTTCTCTGTCTTCCAATAAATTGGTTATCGGTAATACGATAGTATTAATTGCTGCTTGCTGTCCTGTTTTTACAAATATATATGGTATTCTTACTTCTCTTAGACTATTTAAATACTTCTGAATTTGACTATTATTATCCAACCCAACTATAATGAGTGCTGCGTCGATTTCGTCAATGAATGTGTTGATGTTTTCCGTATCGTTCGCTTTTACAATACAAAAATTCATCTTTTGAGCAATTGACTCAGCTATAGGATTTACGCTATTTATATTGTCGTTTATTGTTATTATAGCTCTCATTATTTTGTTGTATTTGTTTATTATTCTGCAATGGTCTTTTTCATTCTTTGCTGTTTGCGGTCTTCTTTTTCTTGATTCTTAATCGCTTGTTTTTTTTCTTCTATCTCTTTCTTTGAGATTCTTACCGCTTTCCTGAAGATATCCTCTTTAGAAATTGGTCTTGCATCTTCTTGCCAAGTAAAATTTGGAAGATAAAGCATATTATCCGTTACTTTTTCCATTGGATATAGTACTGCCGTTGGAGATGGAAATACATTCAAGCGATCTAATTTTCCGTTTTTGAAATAGATTGTCATATAACTGCTTTTTATTGTATTTAATCCGATAAGTGTACCCCCATCGTCCGGAAAAAATATCGATTCAGAATTGCCTTTTATTTCTAAAACGTTTAATTGACGGTCTAAAATATAACCAACCATATCTTTACCGGACATTTGATTGTAATGTAGGGTGTCGAATTGTTGGATGATTATGGAGTTGTCTATTATGTTGATGATATTTGTACTACTATCTTTTGGTTCAATTGTAATAGTATCTCCCGTTATTTGTTGTGAATCGCTCCATAACACCGGCTGTTGCATCAGATGAAGAATAGAGTCGCCAGTAAAGAAGTATACAGAGTCGCAAATAGCTTGATAATCATTTTGAAATAGACGTGCATTATACCATGCGTGTATTGCTTTGTAATCGTTTAAAGCATAAGAGTACAAAGAGTCGGCATGTATATAAGTAGTGTCGGTTTGTGAGTATTCTATCAGTACTGCTGAGTCCGTCATCAATCCAATCTCTCCTTCTTCTTGATAGTATCCAAAGTTACCTTTTAGTATGATACTGTTCGTAGTATCTGTAAGCACTACATTTGAAAATGCTTTTCCAAGACCTGCCTTTTTATCATAAAAAATAGTATCTCCTACTAACGTTTTCCCTTCGGAGTGTGTTATTATTGAGTTCTTTAATAATTCCGATTCGTCTGTATTACTATTATACCATCCTAATTCAGAATAGATAGTAGTACTATCGGAATGAGTTATTGTTGTCGGCCCGATAATAGTAGCTATTTTCGTTTCTGTATTATAAGTCAATGTGTCACTTTCTATTTTATTGTTTTCATTAGTTCCTACAACGTCTGTTTTAAATTCAGCTAACTTGGAATTGGTATGATAGTATCCTTTTTTTGATACAAGTGTGTTTACAGAATCTTGTAACGTGCCTCCACATGTATAATAGCCGATACTACTATTTCTATTATAGATCATTGAATCAGTGGTCAAAGTCACTTCTCCGTTAATCATTTTTACGTTGTATCTTGCTATAGCAATCCTTGTGTTACCATTATAGTCTAACACTTTGGAATATATTGTTACTGAATCGTTATAGTCTATTTTAACGTGTCCGAAAGCTTTGAATGAGTTTGTGTTTTGATTAAGGTATGCTGAATCGCAATATAGATAGGCATTATCATGCCTCAAAATTACATTACCAACAAGTACTTGAATGTCAGGGAGTATATCTTGGTCAAATTTGATTATATCCGTTTGTTCAAGGTATATTAATGTCTTTTCTTTGGGTGTAATGGTATCTTTGTTTCGCTCAGCATTATCTCTTTTGTATTGAGGCTTTTCGTGTGTAGTATTCGCCTCTTTTTTTAGTATTGGTTTGTTTAATTCTATTGGTTTTTCCTCTGTATAAGTGGCAAATTCTGTGTTGCTTTGAGAATACAACTGAAGTGTTCCTAACATAATTAGAAACAACACCAAAAATTTAGGGTATTCTATTTTTATTTTGAGAGCCATTCAGAGTAGTTGTAATTACAATTTCTCCATTCAGGAGAGATGTAGATATATGTTTCTTTTATTTTTTTCTTAATCCAATTTTCAATAATATCTTGGCGCATTTTGTTTTCGCAGATGTTTTTCAGTACTTGAAAATCATCGGAAAGGTTTGCTTTATGGTTTTCAGTTTTGTTTTTTATTTTTACTATTGCATATATTTCTCTTCCTAATTCTTCGGAGAATAGAGCAAATGGCTGAGAAATTTCACCTGCTTGCATGTTGTATGCTACTTTTGCAATTTCTGATGGTAAATCTTGAAATTCAAATTTAGAAGAGCCTGTGTTTGAATTTGTTAATATACCATTATTCATCCTCGTATTTTTATCGGAAGAGAATATTTTTACCGCATTATCGAACGATATTTTATCATTTCTGATGTCGTTTGCTATGGTGTCGAGTTTCATGAGTGCATTGGCTTTGACGTCTGCAGTAACGCGAGGTCGTAGCAAAATGTGTCTACAATTAATGCGTTCATCTCTCTTTTCTATTAATTGTATTATGTGGTAACCGAATTCAGTTTCAATTACTCTACTTACTTTACCCGGTTCCGTTAGAGCAAATGCGGCGTCTGCAAATTCAGGTACTAATGTACCTCGTCCTACAAAACCTAATTCACCACCTTTTTTAGCACTCTCGGTATCGTCGGAATATAGGCGTGCCAACATAGAAAAATCGGCTTCTCCTTTATTTACCCTATCAGCATATTCTCTTAGTCTGGCTTTAGTAGCTTCTATTACTTCCGATGGTATTTCGGGCTCTATAGTAATTATTTGAACTTCCACTTGTGAAGGTATGATAGGTAATGAGTCCGGATTACAAGTGTTATAAAATTTACGTACGTCGGAAGGCGTTATCTTGATGTTAGATACTAAAGATTGCTGAACTTGTTGTACTAATGATTGCTCTGATATGGCAGTACGTAATTCATCTTTTATTTCGCTTAAAGATTTTTTAAAGTACTCTTCCAATTTCTCTTTAGATCCTATTTCCCTAAGATAGTAGTTGATTTGAGCATTAACTTGCGTTTCTACTTGTCCGGCGTTGTAATTAATACTATCTATTTTTGCTTGATGTATAAATAATTTTTGTATTGCAATTTGTTCCGGTATAACACAATATGGGTCGCCATTTAATTTAGTACCTTCGTATTGTGCTCTAATACGTTCTTGCTCTACGTCTGAACGTAGTATTGCTGCATCACCAACTACCCATACTACACCGTCTATTAAGTTTTTTTCTTGAGAATATAGTAGACTAGTTGCTGTTATCCAAAGAATTATCAGTAAGATTTTTCTGTTCATTATCGTTGTTATTTATGTCGTAAATAATTACTTGATTATGCTTTATTGCATAGTCATAAATGTTGTCTCCCAAAGAATTTATGTAATTAACTTGTTTTTTGTGAAACAGCATATCTCTTGCTTCTTCTTTTGCTATTTCAAATGGTGCTAACAACCCTTTTTCTATTAAATCCGTTATTTGTAAAAGGGTAATAGTATTGCTATCCGTAATTTGATATAATCCTTTGTGATCTATATTTATATCGCTGTTTTCTAAATCGGATATGCTGCTACTTAGTAACCAATTGTCGTGAAATAACTTATAAGAGTAAGCATATCTTATTGCGTATTTTTCTATGTATTCTATGTCGATTTCTTTGCCGGTTAATTTATTCTTTAGTTTATTTTGCATCGGAACGTCTATCGGCATCTTAATGATAATTCCTTTTATTGCCGGTGATGTGAGAATGAATTTTTGTTTGTTTTCTTCATAAAAAATTTTTACCTCATCATCGGTAGGTTTCTGAACATGAGTGTTTACCATGTTTTGTTTGTAATAGTAAATAATAAGATTCTTTTTATATTCAGAAACCAGATTATTTATCTCTTTTTTATTTGGAGTATTTTGTTCTGCCTTTTGATAGATAAGTATATCCGTAGCCCATTGTTTTATAAAGGCTTCTATAAATTTTATACTATCTTCCTTAGAGATATTTTCCGGTAAAAGTTTGTCTATATCCGATTGATATAATTTTTCATCTCCTAACCGAGCAATAACTCCATCTTCATGACTCTTTTTTATTTTCTGAAATTGAGTGCATGAAGATAGAGTTAGTATTGCCAATATTATTAGCAGTCTGTAATATGTTTTTTTGTTATCAATCACGGTTCTATAGTGTTGAGTACATCTTTATTTATTTCTATTTTATACTTATTGCGAAGAGATTTAATCCATTGTGCTTCAAGATACTTCTGGTAATCGGCAATTACTTTACCTTTGACATCTGTGTAGTTTTCAGGAGTTATACCTAGATTTTTCCCGAATACAATAATATTTGGTAAATTAGGATTGATATCTTCGTTATTCATCGCTTTATTGTATACGTTGGAATCTATTATTTTATTGTCTCCTTCTTTCCATATGCCTTTTTCTATAGTTACATATGTAACAGAGTCGTTGTTGATATTATTGTTGACCCAATTTTTGAGAGAGTCAAAGTCTACTTTTTTAATTAAGCGTTTGACTTTCTTAGCAGTTTTCTTGTCTTTGCATTGTGCAATTATTCCTTTATATCTCGGGCTATCCCATTTGTATTTTTCAATGTTGGATTTGAAAAATTCTGTAATACCAACCGTGTCTGTTAAGGCTTTTTCCCAAACTTCTTTTGTGGAAATATTATACAATAGTATTCCGTCGTGATACTCTTTCATTAAGTTTGCAAAATCAGGATATTTACGCTCCAATTGAGTTTCTTCATATCTGGTTAATTCTAATTCAACAAAAGAGTTTAGATAATCTGAACAATTGATTGCAGTAGAGTCTTGATGTAAAAGCATACAAAAATAGCCGAATTCTATAGCGGAGATGTTTTTGTCGGCAAAACTACAGATGTTACCTTGTAAATTTTTTAGAGCTTTACTTATCTCATCATTATTATTGATGTTATTGCTGAAGATTGTATTAAGTGTATCAATATACTTAATATCTTCTTTGTAATTATACTCTTTTTTCAGTTTGTTGATAAAAGAATTTTTTGCGGCATGAGATCTTGTGTTGTCATATCTCATCATTTTTTGAATGTCGGCTTTTTTCTTTTCAAAAGGCTCTACTTGGCGTTTTTCAACCACTTTGATAATGTGCCAACCGAAGTCGGTTTTTATCGGTTCAGAAACCTCACCTTCATTGAGTGCAAAAGCGGCTTTTTCGAATGGAGCCACCATACGGCCAACACCGAACCAAGATAAATCCCCTCCTCTTAATGCTGTTTGTTTATCATCACTTACCTCTTTTGCTAATGCGGAGAAATCCTCACCATTGTCTATGCGTTTTTTTATTTCCAATATGCTATCATAAGCTTTTTTTTGTTCTTCGTCGCTCATTTTTTTATTGCATATCTTCATAATGTGATAGGCATGAACTTGACCTATTGCCGGTCTGCGATTATGCACTTTTATTAAATGATAACCCAATGTGGTGCGTACCGGCATTGATATTTCGTTTAAAGGGAGAGTATACATGGCTTTTTCGAATGGCCATAATACTTGCATTGCTGTGCAATATCCTATATATCCCTTGTTCTGTTTGACGGATTTATCTTCACTTACTTCAGATGCTACTTTGCCAAAATCTTCTTTTTGGAGTCTGTCTCTTATAGAAAGTGCTTTGTTGTATGCTTTTAGAGTGTCTGCAGGTAAAGCATCGACATCTACTCTTATCAATATATGACTGACTTCACAATCTTGACTAAAGTGATCGTAAGCTTCTTTGTATAGTTGCTCTTCGTATTCAGTGTCTGTAAGATATGGTTGTGACAATTGACGACGATAGCTGGCAAGTTCTTTCTTGAAAGAAGCAATAGTATCAAACTGTTGTTCTTCAGCTTCTATTACTTTTAATTTGAAGTTGATATACATCTCTAAATATTCATCAAGACTCTTTTTGTCGATAGTATTGTTCTTGTTGTTTTTGTTATAGAGGTATTCAAATTCAGATTTTGTTATTTCTACTCCATTTATCGTTATTAAGACGGGGTCGTTCTGTGCAATTATTTGCAGAGAAATTAATAGAGCAAAAATTGTAAGTAACTTTTTCATGTTATGTTTATATTAGTTGTTTATTAGGTTTTTTCCTGTCATTTCTGCAGGTTGTTCTATGCCCATAATGTGTAATATTGATGGTGCAACGTCTGCTAATATTCCATTTTCTACTTTTACATTTTTATTGTTTGAGATGTATACAAATGGTACGGGATTGAGTGAGTGCGCTGTATTTGGTGTGCCATCGTTATTTAATGCGTTGTCTGCATTACCATGGTCGGCAATAATAATTATCTCATAGTTATTTGCTAAGGCTTTATCAACAACTTGTCCTACACAATCGTCTATGGTTGCCACTGCTTTTTCTATTGCTTTATATACTCCTGTATGGCCTACCATATCTCCATTGGCAAAGTTTACTACAGCAAAATCGTATTTTTGTTTGTCGAGTTCATCGCATAATGCTTGTGCTACTTCGTATGCACTCATCTCCGGTTTTAAGTCGTAAGTTGCAACTTTTGGCGAGTTAATTAATATCCTATCTTCTTTTGTATAAGGTTCTTCCCTTCCACCATTAAAAAAGAATGTGACATGTGCATATTTTTCTGTCTCGGCTATGTGTAGTTGCTGTAGATTTGCTTTAGAAATAGTTTCTCCTAATGTGTTGGTTACATTCTCTTTGTCAAACAATATGTATACACCTTTAAATGATGCATCGTAAGGTGTCATACAATAGTATTGTAAATCAAGAGTATGCATGCCGACTTCAGCCATGTCTTTTTGAGTGAGTACAGATGTTATTTCTTTGGCTCGGTCGTTTCTATAATTGAAAAATATGACAACGTCTCCGTTCTTTATTTGTGCAATAGGATTGTTATTTGCGTCTACATGTACAATTGGTTTTATGAACTCATCTGTTATGTTATTATCATAAGAGTCATTCATTGCTTGAATGAGGTCGTGATACTGAGCACCTTTTCCTTCAACCAATAAGTCATATGCTTCTTTTATTCTTTCCCATCTGTTATCTCTATCCATTGCATAATATCTGCCTATGATAGAAGCAATATTACCTCCGGTTTGTTTCAGATGTTCTTCTAATTGTTTTATGAATGTAATACCGCTTTTCGGGTCGGTATCTCTACCATCCATAAAGCAGTGTACATAGTGATTTTTTATGTTGTAGTGTTTTGCAATGTCACATAGAGCAAAGAGATGGTTTAGTGAACTGTGCACACCACCATCGCTTGTTAAACC
>SAMEA3663257__coassemble_402_pt1 | contig 126515 bp, 109 predicted proteins | sample SAMEA3663257__metabat2_low_PE_016 | metagenome-assembled genome bin SAMEA3663257 (sample SAMEA3663257) | pig gut metagenome | biome: pig gut; feature: pig-associated habitat; material: faeces | place: China | collected 2013 | reverse complement strand
AAGGGCTTCGGACTGGTATTTTATGCCTTCTCGAGTTTTACCGGACAGCAATAATAGTAATTAGAATTGCATACAAAAAAGGCTGACACTTTAAAATATAGAGTGTCAGCCTTTTATTGTATTTTTATTTCAAACTATTATCGGATAGAAATATTATTTACATCCTGCATTAGGATCAAAGTCTGCCGGAATATCAAATTGTTTGGTACTTGAATATCCTAAATTGCTATCACCATATACTTTATTCATATATAGAGCCCAAATAGGAAGCGACATAGAGGCGCCTTGACCATCTGCCATATTACTGAAGTGGATATTTCTATCTTCCCATCCAACCCAAACGCCGGTCACTAATTCCGGAGTAAAGCCTATAAACCATCCATCGGAATTGTCGTTTGTAGTTCCTGTTTTGCCACCGGCTGGTGCAGTAAATTTATATTTGTATCTTACCCTTATTCCTGTTCCCTCATTTATTACTGATTGTAACATATATAACATTTTATTTGTACTCTCTTCATTTAATACTTCATTGGTTATAGGAGAGAATTCTGCTATTATATTACCATAATTATCTTCAATATGGGTTACGTAGATAGGTTCAGTTCGAATACCTTTGTTTGGGAATACTGTATATGCATCTACCATTTCAGCAACAGTAACTTCGCTTGAACCGAGACATATTGCTACTACAGGATCAAGAAAACCTTTTATTCCGAAAGAACGCATTAATCGTACTAATGCTTCCGGTGTAACTAAACTCATTACATAGGCGGAAATCCAGTTGTTGGAATTCTGTAATCCCCATTTTAAAGTTACTGTTTCTCCTATTCTATTTTTTGAACTATTACGAGGAGTAAATGGTCGTTCATGATTGATGTCGTCTCGATTGTATATTGTAATAGGTTGGTTCACAGTGGTGTTACAAGGCCAATAACCTTCGCTCATTGCCAAACTATATAGATATGGCTTAACTGTAGATCCTACTTGGCGTCGCCCTGCATTTACCATATCATATTGGAAATGAGAAAAATTAGGACCTCCTACATATGCTTTAACATGACCATTTATCGGATTGATGCTCATTACTCCACAACGTGCAAATGCCTTGTAATATCGTATAGAATCCATAGGAGACATAGTAGTATCTATCATACCATTATATGAAAAAACCATCATATCTATTGGCGTGTTGAACTCTTTTTCTATCTCCTCGTTGGATAGACCATTCTTTTTAGCAGCTCTATACCTATCTGTTTGTTTCATAGCTCGTTTTAATGAAGATTGTATTGTTTCTTCAGTAGTGTTTGATGCATAAGGAGCTGTTTTTTTACCTTTTATACTTTTGAAAAATTTACTTTGTAGTTCTGTAAAATGTTCTTCAACAGCCTCTTCTGCGTATCGTTGCATTCTTGAGTCTATTGTAGTATATATTTTTAATCCGTCTTTGTAAATGTCGTATTTAGAACCATCAGGTTTTGGATGTTTTTCTATAAAACCATATAACGGATTATTAGCCCACTCTATTGAGTCTAGATAATATTGACCATAAGGCTTTAATTGCCATTCGTTGTAATTCTTCTTCTTAGGTTCTTTTGCCGTGAGTGTCAATCTAAGATATTCTCTGAAATATGGAGCTATTCCTAATTTATGGTCTACCTTATTGAATTTAAGAGTTAAAGGTAACTCTTTAAGTGAATCTCTTTCTTCTTCTGTGATGTAATCTGCTTTCTCCATTCTTGAAAGCACTAAATTTCTACGTTTAATACATTGTTCCTTCCTCTTATTTGATGCAGGGTTATACAATGCCGGATTTTGCAACATACCTATTAATGTTGCAGCTTCTTCTATTTTTAATTCAGATGGAGTAGTGTTGAAATATACTTTTGATGCCGTTTGAATACCTACTGCATTGTTCAAAAAATCAAATTGATTTAAGTACATCGTAATAATTTCTTCCTTTGTATATAGTTTCTCCAACTTAACGGCAATAACCCATTCTATTGGCTTTTGTAATGCTCTTTCAAAAAAATTGTCTGCTTGAGGTGAATATAGTTGTTTTGCTAATTGTTGAGATATTGTTGAGCCACCTCCTGCACCCTTTTGCATTAATATCATTCTTTTGAAAAATACTCTAAAAAGGGCTTTGATATCAACACCACTATGAGAGTAATATCTCTCATCTTCAGTAGCTATTAAGGCATGAACTAAATTTTCGGATATGGAACAAAAAGAAGTATTTATTCTATTATCCCTCGCTGTGTAAAAAGTACCTAACGTTTCTCCATCAGAAGAGATAATTTCTGATGCATATTTATTCTTAGGATTTTGCAATTCATCTATTGGTGGAACGTATCCTATCCATCCTTTATTAATAGAAAAAATAATTCCGAAAATACACAAAAATCCAATGGCTATTATAGACCAAAAAATCATGAAGAACATTTTTTTCTGTCTGCTTGTAAGGTCATTATTCTTTTTGTTAGTTTTTCTTTTTACCATAGCTTATATTTTTTATCGTTTTTATTAAGTTGCTGTTACCCCATTGTTTTTCATAAAAAATGGGACTAATAATAATTGCTGATAATAATCCTATTAGTGCTCCGGCTAATACATCCGTAATAAAATGTTGTGAGAGATATATTCTTGAATATCCACCTAATATGGCTATTATTAAGCAAAGTAATTTTATATATTTGTTTTTTATGATAACTGCTAAAACAAAAAAAGTAGCGAATGCCGTAGTTGTATGTCCGGAAGGAAAACTGAGAGAGTGGTGCAAATCTACCCCGTTAACAACTGGTAATTCTATTCCTAATTCATTAAATATTACAGATGGTCGTGGTATTTGCATTACTCTCTTGATAACAAAAGTAATTAAACTGGAAAGCCCCTGTGATAATCCGAGAAAAATAAAATTTCTATAGTTGTAAAATAATAATAGTCCTAAAATAATGAAAGGAATAGAGCCTCCTACTTCTGTAATATATTTGAAAAAATAATCACCTATAGTGGTATGAAATGAATTGAGTAATAAATGACAATTAATTTTACCATAGTACATTAGTAATACAAACATTATAATCCATATTATTGTGAATGGTAAAATAAAAATATAATTGTCTTTTATTACTCTTTTTATCATTATAATAATTATTATAACCCTTTATATATGTCTAATAATTTATGTGCTGCTGCAAATGATGTTAATTCATTATTGTTTACTTTCGCTTCGTATTGAGATAATAATTTTTCTATTATTTCATTGTTATAGAAGCTTGTACGTATGTATTCATCAATAGTTTCATACATCCAATACTTACTTTGCTGTTTTCGTTTGTATTCGAAGTATCCATTTTGTTTCGTAAATTTGATGTATTCCAATACCATGTTCCATACGGAATCTATATTAATTTTCTCAAATGCAGAGCAAGTGGTAACTTTTGGAGTCCATCCGGATTCAGGCATCGGAAATAGGTGTAGAGCATTTTGGAATTGTACTTTTGCCAATTGCGCTTTTTCAATATTATTACCATCACATTTGTTAATAGTAATACCATCTGCCATCTCCATAATGCCTCGTTTTATTCCTTGTAGTTCGTCGCCTGTGCCGGCTAATTGGATTAGTAAGAAAAAGTCTACCATAGAGTGCATGGCTGTCTCTGACTGTCCTACACCTACAGTTTCTACAAAAATTGTATTAAATCCGGCAGCTTCGCATAACACTATTGATTCTCTGGTTTTGCGAGCAACACCACCTAATGAACCTGCAGATGGAGAAGGACGAATAAATGCATTTTGCGCCACAGATAATTCTTCCATGCGTGTTTTATCTCCTAATATAGAACCTTTTGATCGTTCACTACTAGGATCAATTGCCAATACCGCTAAATTTTCTCCTTTATTGCATAGATATGTTCCTAAGGCTTCTATGAAAGTACTTTTTCCGGCTCCCGGTACTCCGGTGATTCCTAATCTAATAGAATTACCGGCATAAGGTAGGCATTTTTCTATAACTTCTTGTGCCACAGAATGATGCTCAGGCAGAAAACTCTCTACTAAAGTTACTGCTTGACTTAAGATTGTTCTATTACCTGCTAAGATTCCTTCTACATAATCATTTACAGTTAATTCTTTTTTCTTAATTCTTGATTTTCGATAAGGATTAACTATTGGTGGTTGTACCACTCCGTCATTAACATTTAATCCTTTAAACTCTTCACTATTTTCTATGTGTGGCATAATGATAAAATTATAGCATTGCCACCTTTCGTACAAAAGGTGGCAATGCATGTTTATTAAATAATTATTTATTTTACAGCAGGTTTTGCTTCAATTACAACAGGTGATGTTTGTGCAGGTTGTTGCTCTGCAGGGGTTACTTTTCCTTTGATATAAACGTAATAAGTGAAAGTTTCATTACCATTGCTGAGTGTAATTGTAACAGATTTGTGGAATGCACCCGGACGTCCTTTAGCATTGTATGATACGGTAATTTCACCTTGGTCTTCCGGGCCGATAGGCTCTTTATTCCATGCAGGTGTAGTACATCCACAAGATGCACGAACATTTGATATGGTTAAAGGACCTTGTGTTTTGTTTGTGAATTTGAAAGTAGTGGTTACACGACCATCTTCTTCTTTGATTACACCAAAATCATGTGTAGTCTCATCAAAAACTACTACTTCTGCTTGTTCTTGAGCAGAGAGACATGCAATCATCATAATTGCAATTGCTAATGATAATAATTTTTTCATTGTAAACTATTTTTGGTTAATATTTTATGCTTGTTTCAGACTACAAAGTTATAAAAAAATCCAACATTAAATTTGATTTTAGGCTAAAATATTATCTTATATCTATTATATTGATTATTAGAATATTACTCAATTTGTATATCTAATATTTTATTAAAAATCAATTTGATTAAATGTTTTGTTTTTGTTTATATAGACTTTCCATAATAATAAATGGTTTAAAATACCGTGAGGTTTTTTGCACGTTGTCGTAGATATATTTTTCTTTTTATCTGTTTTGAATTGTTTTTTCATTTTAATGAACTGAATATTTCCCATTATAACGGCTTTCGCATTTGGCGCTTTTCTTTGTAAAAGCATTTGTATTGCAGCTATTAAATCTAAGAATATTCGTGCAGTGCGTACAATTATATATTTTTGTGTAGGTAGGTTCTTGTACAGCAATATAGCATTATTTCTAAAATTTAAAAATGTTTTTCGTGGAGATTCGTAGTTTAATGACCCACCTCCTAAATGATATATTATGGATTGTGGAATGCATTTAATGGAATATCCTAATGTTTTTATTCTCCAACATAGGTCTATCTCTTCTTGATGAGCAAAAAATCTGCTGTCAAATGTTCCAGCCTTATAAAATATTTCTCTTTTTATAGCTAAACAAGCACCACTCGCCCAAAATATTTCTGCTATATCATCGTATTGACCAGTGTCTGTTTCTACATAGTCAAAAATTCTTCCTCTACAGAATGGATATCCAAAATAATCTATATATCCACCTGCTGCTCCTGCATATTCAAATTTCTCTTTATTTGTATCAGATAATATTTTTGGTTGGCATGCTCCGCAATTTTCGTGCTCTTCTAAATAAGATATTAATGGTTTTAACCAGCCTTCCGGGGTGAATACATCTGAGTTGAGTAGTACATAATATTCCGAATCAACTTCTTTTAGAGCTTTATTATATCCTCCCGCAAAACCCCAATTTTGTGTTAATTGTATTATTCTTAATTCCGGATATTTTTCTTTAATCCATTCTACGGATTTGTCGGTAGAGCAATTATCGGCGATAATTATTTCTGCATCTTGAGTGTTTGATACTACAGATGGGAGATACTTTTTTAACATCTCTTCGCCATTGTAATTTAATATAATTACAGCAGTCTTATTCATAATGATAATCGATTGGAGGTTCGTGTTTCCATCTGTTATGGCTCCAAAGCCACAATTCCGGTTTTTGTATTATATCGTCTTCCAGCTTTTTCATATATATTTTACATAGCTCTTCTTCGGTGTATTGCTGAGGAGTAGTTGTAATTAATTCAAAACGTACACTATATTTGTGTTTCGATTTTTCTGTTATTTTAATGTATACTACAGCACTGTTGAGCTTTCGACTAATTGTTGCCCATCCGGAGAATATAGGTGTAGGTTGATGTAAAAAATCTATCCAATAATGTATGTTTTGTCTTGATGGACATTGGTCCGCAATAAAAGCAGTTACGCATTTGGGGCTATTATTGGCTAATTGTATTATTTTGCGTAAGGCTACATTTTTTTCAATACATATTACTCCGAATTTTGAACGTAATTTAAAGCAAATTTTATTTATCGTTTGATTCTTTATTCTTTGGAATATAGTAGCAAATTTGACTTTGTAGCTCCACAATGGTACAGATATTAACCATTCCCAATTGGCATAATGCCCTGTTATTGCACTTACGTTTTGCCCGGACGAAATAATCTCTTCTAATAGTTCTACATTTTCGAATACATAATGCTCTTTGATTTTCTTTCGTGAAAGAAAAATAAACATTATAGATTCTATGAGAATATTACTTAAGTGTTTGTAATATTCATCCCTTATGCAAGAAAGTTCGGCTTGATTTGCATCTGGAAATGACAATCTCAGATTTTTTTCTATTATTCTCTTTCTATATTGTATTATGTATTTAAGAAATATGTATATCATATCATAACATAAGCCTTACATGCTATAATGTAAGGCTTATATACAAACAAATCATTAATTATTCTTCTTCTTCGGTTTCTTCTGTATAGATACCTATCTTTTTGCCATACTCGAATTCACCATCGAGGATGGCTTGTAGTTCTTCTTCTGTGATATTGACTATTTTTTCTTTGTTGATAATTTTATTGATGTACTGAAACATATCTTCTTCTGCGATAAATGCTTCTTCTACTTTATCTTCTTCATCAAATAAGTCATTTTCGGCATAATAATCGCAAATTACATCAAGTACATATTGTACATCTTCTTCGGAGATTTTACCTTTAAAAGTTTCCGGTAAATGATTAAGAATGTATTTAATGCATTCTGTATCATCAACTTCTATTAAATCATTTTCTTCTGCCATAATATAAATTTTACTTGTTTTTCGATTCCCAAAGTTACGGAATATAATTTATATGGCAAAATTTTATTAATTATTTATTTTAATATCTTTTGCTATCTTAGTTATTGCATCGCTAAGTGATTCGCATTCTTCTATTACATCCATAAAGTATATTCCGGATATATATGAATGTTCTCCCATGTTTACCTTTTCTATATTCTCTAATTTAATGTCGTATCTTATTTTGTTTATCTTATTTTCTAATTCGAATATGATTTCTTTTTTAGTCGTATCAGTAAATTTGTTTTTTACACACTCTTCTAAAATTGTAAAGTGTTGATCTACTAAATCAAATACTTCCGAAATTTTTGATATTTGATAGTCTGAAAACACTACATTATCATTGTTTTTCCTTGTTATTAATCTGGAAATATTATAACATCTATCTGCAACACTCTCTATCTCGGATGTTAAATATAGATAGCTTCTTATAGTTGATTTTAGTTGTGTTGATGTTGGTGTAGCTGCAATGTTGTATAAATAATCCGATATTGCAGATTCTGTGTTATCACTTGCTTCTTCGTAATGTTTTATTCTTTCTGCATGGTTATTCTTATCTTTAATAGAATTTAATGCGTATTCTTTTGCTTCGTATAACATCCTATGTGTTCTTTCCGTATATAATTCTATTTCTTTTTCTGCTTCTATTAATGATAATTCTCCGGTTTGTAAAAGACCTGATGAGATGAATTTTAGAGCAAATTCATTATCAGTGTTTTTATCAGGAATGATTTTACAAACAATTTTTTCTATTGTTTTTATTAAAAATATCATTATAATAGTGTTGCAGAGATTAAATAGGGTGTGGAACATTGATAAGGCATATAGAGCATTATCGTGTGTCTCCGGGTCGAAATTGACAATGTATCCTACCATTTTTGTGAATGGATAGAATAATATCAACACCCAAATAACGCCGAATACATTAAATAATGTGTGTGATAATGCCGCTCTTTTTGAGTTAATATTTGCCGTTATTGCTGCAATATTTGCCGTAATTGTAGTTCCTATATTTTCTCCTAATACCATCGCAGCTCCTATTTCAAACGAAATCCATCCTTGACTTATCATTACTAATGTGATAGCCATAGTCGCTGAAGATGATTGTACTATGATAGTTAATAGAGTACCTACTAATAAGAATAATAGTATTGATAAAAATCCCATATTGGTGTAGTCTTGCAAGAAGGTCAATATTTCCGGATGTGATTTAATATCAGGAACTCCATTTTTTAAATATTCCAAGCCTAAGAATAAAAGTGAAAATCCAATTATCAGTTGCCCTATGGTTTTTCTTTTGTCTTTTTTGGAAAATACAAATGGCATTGCAAGTCCAATAAGAGGAATAGCTATTTCTGCAATCGAAAATTTAAATCCTATGAGGGATACAATCCATGCCGTGACTGTGGTACCGATATTGGCTCCCATAATTACGGAAATGGATTCTCCTAAAGTTAATAATCCCGCATTTACAAAACTTACTATAAGTACTGTAGTAGCAGATGAAGATTGTATTATTGATGTAATTATTATACCGGATAATACTCCGACAAATCTATTTTTAGTCATTGATGAGAGAATAAGACGCATTTTGTTTCCTGCTACCTTTTGTAAGGATTCACTCATCATATTCATTCCAAAAAGGAACATGCCTAACGCACCTATAAGCGTAAATGCATCTAAAAGTCCAAAACTATTCATAAGTACCAATTTTATTTGATGCAAAGGTATCTTATAGATGTTACAAAATTGTTACAATGAAATTACAATATAATCAATAAAAAAAGCATCTGAATTTCAGATGCTTTTTTATTGTGTCTTAATTTATAAAACAATTATTTTAGCCATTTATCTAACCAATTGAAGAATCTTCTTTGCCAAAGCACACCATTTTGTGGTTGTAATACCCAGTGATTTTCATCAGGGAAAATTAATAACTCTGACGGAATTCCTCTTAATTGTGCCGCATTAAATGCACTCATGCCTTGTGAGGCTAAAATCCTATAATCTTTTTCTCCGTGGATAATCATAATAGGTGTATCCCATTTGTCAACAAATTTATGCGGAGAATTATCGTATGTTGTTTTTGTGCTTTCATCCCAATATGCACCGCCTAAATCCCAATTTACGAAGAACATTTCTTCCGTTTCCAAATATTGTTGTTCTAAATTGAACATTCCGTCATGTGCAATGAATGCTTTAAATCTTTTGTTGTGATGTCCTGCCATCCAATATACGGAATATCCTCCGAAAGATGCTCCTACACAACCTAATTTATCTTTGTTTACAAATGGTTCAGTACTAACGCTATCTATGGCAGTAAAATAATCTGTCATACATTGTCCACCGTAATCTTTTGATATTGCTTCAAGCCATTCTTGACCGAATCCTACAAGACCTCTACGGTTTGGTGCTACGATGATATAGTCATTGGCTGCCATAATTTGGAAATTCCATCTATAACTCCAGAATTGACTTACCGGGCTTTGTGGTCCGCCTTGACAATATAAGAGGGTAGGGTATTGCTTGTTTGGATCAAATTTTGGTGGGTATATTACCCAAACTAACATACTCTTATTATCTGTTGTTGTAATCCATCTTGCTTCTACATTACCCATCTGTAGTTGAGACAGAATATGTGAGTTTTCAAAAGTGATTTGCGTTTCTTTTCCATCTGCTTCATTGATAGAATATATCTCATTTGGCATAGACATAGAGTGGCGCACTCCGATTATTGTATTACCGGCAAGTGCTATTTGTTCATAGTCGTGAGTACCTTCAGTAATTTTATTAAAAGTCTTATTAAGAATATTTACTTTATATACTTGAGTGGTACCATGCCAACAACTTATCATATAAATGTTTTCACCATTGGCATCCCATTGTAAGCATGAAGAATTTTGGTCAAAATCGACAGATATATCAGTGCGTTCCATTGTAGCTAAATCCATAACGAATAAGCGGTTTTTATCACTTTCGTATCCATCGTGCTCCATACTCTCCCATGCGATTTTTGTACCATCAGGAGAGAAACATGGGTTCATATCATATCCCATCATTCCTTCCGTGAGGTTCTTAATGGTTTTACCGGTAGCTATATCATACAAATAAATGTCAGTGTTAGTAGATAATGCATATTCTTTTCCGGTCAATTTTTTACTAGTATATGCAATGTATTTATTGTCCGGTGAAAATGCAATTTGTTCTACCCCGCCGAATGGTTTTACAGGGCATTCAAACATTTCTCCATTTAAAATGTCTTGTCCATTATTTAATTCATTACCATCATAATCGAATAGAATTGGATGAGGAACGGTTGTAACCCATTCGTCCCAATGTTTATACATTAAATCTTCAACTATAATACCGCTTGATTTGTCAAGGTCGGGATAGATGTCTGATGTTGCAGGCTTTGATTTAATGTTAGCTATTAAAATTACTTTGCTGTTATCCGGAGAATAAAGATAATCAGTTATCTCACCTTCGTAATTAGAGATTTGTTTTTTGTCAGTACCATCAGGATTCATTTCCCATAATTGCATAGAGCCTGATTGTGTACTTAAAAAAGCAATCTTAGTGCCATTTTTTACCCATTTCGCATTGTATTCGCTTTTCTTTGTGTGGGTTATTTGTTTGTTGTCTTCACCATTTACAGACATAGTAAACAACTCTCTGTTGCTTTTGTTTTGTTCTATACTATAGTAGCTAACGCCGTATAGTACAGTGCTTTTATCAGGTGAAATTTGTATGTCACTTATTCGTCCGAATGCCCAAAGTACTTCAGGAGTCATTCTGCCGTCAGTGATTGTGATGTTGTGTTTTCCAATATATTCAACATCTTGAGTTTCGTCAATAGCTATATTGCTTTGATCATCTTGTTTATTACATGCAGAAATTGATAATGCAATAGCCATAAATAATAATACTTTAAGTTTCATGGTTTTTTATTGTATTGATTTATATAATTAGTAAATTCAGGTAAATGTTCAGGATGTGATTCAAAATGATTGCCAACAACTATAATGTCGGCTCCTCCAATGAGAGCATTATTTAGGTCTTCAATGGTTTTTATACCTCCTCCAACAATAATTGGTAGTGTGGTATTTTGTTTAACAGTGTTTATGATGTTTTTTGAAATAGGATGAGAGGCACCACTTCCGGCTTCCAAATATATAAGTTTAAATCCTAATAATTCACTTGCAATGGCAGTATTTGTGATTGTTTCTATATCTGTAAGTGGATTATATGGACGAGTGTTACTAATTATTTCTACAGCACTTTGTTGTCCTCCTTCAATTAAAATATAACTTGTAGGGATGGCTTCAATGTTGTGCTCTTTTATATATCGCGCCGATTCTATCTGATGTTCTATTAGATATTTTGAATTTCTACCTGAAGTCAAACTCAGAAATAACATACTATCTATGTTGGAAGATAGCTGTGAAGTGTGACCGGGAAATAACATTATCGGAATGTCTGTTTCTTGTTTTATGATATTTACGGATTTTTCAATAGAACCAACTATTTGACTTCCACCAATAAATATGAAATCCGGTCGGCTTTTTTCTGCCAATTCACATATTCTTTTGAGTGATGTTTCTGTATGTTTTTCAGGATCAATCAATAGTACAAACATTTTTTTATTGTTTGCCCTATTTTTAAGAATGGTGTTATAGTTTTGTGTTTTCATTTTATTGTCCACACCAATACAAAATCTCTATATACTTTATATTGTAAATTTAATATGTCGTTGTTTTTTATTTTTGCGTTGAAATCTCCATTTAAATATGGTTGAAATTTATCTGTTTCAATATCGTAAAAAGAGAGTTGTAGAATATTTAATATTTTGTATGCAGCCTCTTTTGCCGCCCATAATAGAGCTAAATGTGTTCTTTCTGATTTAGAATCAATGTTTGATAGTTCGTTTTCAGAAAGAAATTTATGTTTTACTCTTTCCACACGCTCTGTAATTCTTTCAATATCAATACCGGTAGAGTGTGATTGACTAATGATGATGGCAGCAAAATGTCCGGTATGAGATATGCTGATATTATAATTGCAATTATTGAGATATGGCTTTCCATTGTTGTCGTAAGAAATTATTGCATTTGGTAAGACTTCTTTTAATGCACATCTTACAGCAAGGTATTCCAGTGTTCTTTTTTCTGAATTAAATGCAGATATTTGTTCTATAATATCCGGATTAAAGTTTAAAATTTCCAATAGTTCGTCTTTAGACTCTTCTATTGTCCATAAAATAATTGTATAGTCTTTGTTTTCAATTTTTTCCAGTAACATAATATATTATTTCCATTTAAGGGTTTCTATCAAGTGGATTATATCCTGTTGTATATATACATTAACAGGTGCAATAGAGTCGGAATTAGGGATATTGTTAAAGTATAAAGCTCCTCGTAAAAAATGATTTGTACTATCTGTGACGTAAAATTGAGCCGGTGATGCTGCATTTCCTTTCAACTCGTAGTATATACAATAGGTATTGTTTTCCGGGTTAGAATAAAAACTCTCGTTTATCGCATCGGCTCGGATAGTATGTTCGTATACTAATTGTCGACTTTCTTCTGTAATTATAGAAAAATTATTATTTATTTTTTTGTAACTTAGATGTATCGTTGCATTGAATGTTGGATAATATAAATTTATCCATTCATCATCGTTTGTGGCTAATTTGTTATCACTCTCCATGGTAGTGCAATATTTACTTACCTCTGCTATGTATGGTCCGATAGTGTCGTTTTTTACGTAGTAATGCGGAGGAAGTTCTATTCTATAATAACCTAACGGGCGAGGGGTTTGGTTGTTTTTGCACATACAAAATAGTAATGTAGTGATAATCAATATAATTATTTTATTTGTCTTCATTAGTTTCATTAATAGTAATTTTGATTTTTGAAATACGTCGAGCATTAATTTCCATTATTTCAAATACCCAATTATTGAATGTGATTTGCTCGTGTAATAAAGGAAAATCACTCTTTATTTCTAATATTAATCCGGCAAGGGTATCTACTTCGTCATATTTATTTATCAATATTTCTGCCGGTGCATTGATTATCTTGATAAAATCCGTAAGGAGTATTTTACCATCAAAGATATAGGTGTTTGAGTTTAATTTTGTGTATAATTTATTCTCTTGATCATATTCATCGCTAATATCACCTACCACTTCTTCTAATACGTCTTCCATTGTTACAAGACCTGAAGTGCCACCGAATTCATCAACTACTATGGCAATATGAATTTTGTTCTTTTGAAATTCTTGTAACAATTTGTCGATTTTTTTTGTTTCCGGAACAAAATACGGAGGTCTTATTAATGTTTGCCATTTAAAATTTGCACCTTTGTTGAGGTGTGGTATTAAATCTTTGGCATATAACACACCACGAATATTATCGGTTGACCCTTCCAGTACGGGAATTCTTGAGTATTCATTTTCTACTATACAATCTATGACTTGGTTAAATGTAGATGTGATATTTAATGAAACCATATCCATACGTGACGTCATCACACTGGCGGCTGTGAGATTGCCGAACGTTACTATTCCTTGTAGAATGTCTTTATCCTCTTCTATATTGTTTGATGTCAGTTCTAACGCTTGAGACAATACATCAATAGATAAATTGTTGGTATTCTTGTGTTTGTTTAATTTCTTGTTTACTACGGATGTGGATTTTACTAATAGAATGTTGAATGGTTTTAAGATGCTCTTGATTGTTTTTAACGGTCCTGCTGCAAATCTGCAAAGAGATAAACTATGTTGTTGTGCATATATTTTCGGCATTATTTCGCTGAGTAGTAATATGATAAAGGTTATTATTACCGATTCAAAAATAAATCCGATAACGGGACTTGAAAAGACCATTATTTTATTTATGAAAAAAGAAGAGAGTACTATTATTGATACATTAACTAAATTGTTAGTTATCAATATAGTAGACAATAGATAGTCGGATTCTGATAAAAGTGTTTTTATTAATTTGTCTTTCTCAGAATCTTCTTTCATATTGTTATAATCATTCGGTGATAATGAAAAAAATGCAACCTCTGAAGATGATACAAAGGCTGATATAGACAATAATAATACTATTATACAAAATAATATGATATTGTTTGATTCAAATGGTAATAATGTAATTACAGATAATAAAGGAATCGAATCCAAAGCAAATTATTTTAGTGAAACAATACGAGAATATATTCTCTTTTATATCACTGCAAAATTACAGATTATTTGTTGAACAACAAAATATTTTCAAGCGTTTTTTTAGCCCCTATTTTTAATAAGCAAATCTACTTTTTACAAGTAAACTTACTTCCAAACAGAGAGCGTTTAATTTGTTGTTGTCGGAGTTGATGTAAAGAATACAGGCAGAGAAATAGAAGTAAACACTATATCTACTGTATTTGGACGTAGAAATAGTGCTAATCTACCAAAGAACGAGGAAGTGATATATAGAAGTAAAAAAATAACCCCTGAACAATCGTCACTTCTCGAGCGACCCAATTTCGCTCAATATCCGACTGAACAGGAGTTATCTACCGACAAAGGTACGACAAATAATGAAACCGAAAAAGAAGTTGAAAATGATATTCGTGGAATATTCCCTAAGGATAATGCAGAATGGCTAAATTGGATTTCACAAGGCAAAGCAGATTACTTAAATAAAGAAAAAATCCAAACCCTCATAAACCAACAGCGAAAGAATCTCGCTGAGGTGGAATATTTGGATTTGGATTCAGTTGCAAAGGTAATAAAAGATTTTGAAAATACAAGCATCGAAGCATCCGATATTGCTAAACAATACGAACTGAAAACCGGAGAATACGCTAATGCCGACAACGAGATGATGTATAGAGAGGGAGACCCTGAAAGACATTATCAACAGTTAGCAAGAGACCGATATGAAGAGCGAATGCAAAATAAATGGTATCAATCCAAGGAAGCGTTCCAAGATAGTATGCTTTCGCTTAAAGAAACTATGCAAGCTATATTAGGTAGGGAAGTACGCATGGAAGATGTAGCAGGATTTGAGAATGCTTATCTTGGTGAGAATAGACTATCGTCAGTAAACAAAGCCGAAGCAGATGCTTTTGCCCATACGTTATTCAAACCAATGCTTGATGAAGTGGCAAAACTCGCGCCTACACAAGCCGAGAGACAAGAATTTACTGAATATATGATGGCATTAGTGTTCTTTTTTCATTATTCTGTTATATAGTCGCTATGAGTGACAGATGTTATTGTCGTGCTATGATATTGTAAATGTTTGTGTTGACATTCTTTGTACTTGCGTTTGTTTCATTAGAAAATATTATGTAACTTTGAATTTGTAAACAAACAAGCAATGTATATCTAAATTTAATTATGAAACCATTATTTTTGGTTGGATACATGGGTGCGGGAAAATCTACTATAGGAAAAGAACTTTCCGCTTTGTATAATATTTCGCATGTTGACTTGGATATAGAGATTGAAAAATCTATTGGAATGTCTATCATGCAATATTTTGATCGTTTTGGTGAGTTTAAATTTAGAAAACTTGAACACAAAATTTTATTGGAATGTGCATTGATAAAAGATGTTATTATTTCTACAGGAGGTGGTACTCCGTGTTTTTTGGATAATATGAGTCTTATGAATATGTTAGGTATCACTATATATCTCAATCGAGATGTCAATTACTTGTATAATGTTCTTCTGTTAGATTCTTGCAGACCATTGATTAAAGGTTTAAAACAAGAAGAACTTTTACATTATATAATTAATAATCTTGAGGTTAGAGATAAATATTATAGCCTGTCAAATATTATCATTAAGGGTATTGACTTTACCGGAGAGAACATAAAAAATGTAATTGATAATTATATTGAAGAAAACCATATATTATGAATACGTACGAAAGTAAACAAAAACAATTGTTTGTGTCTCAGACAGATGCTTATAATAAATTGTCTGACTTAAAAAATATTGAACCTTATATTTCTGTAGCGAAACAGCAATATCAAGATAAAATAAAAGATATATCTGTAGATTCTGATTCTATTTATTTTAATGTAGAAAATATAAATGTTGTGCTCAGAATAATAGATAGAGAAGTTCCTAAAACTATAAAATTTACTGTTGAGAATATCCCTGTCTCTGCAAATATGTGGATACAATTAAAAGAAATATCTGATGTTGAAACTCGCATGAAGTTAACAATTAAGGCAGATATTCCTTTCTTCTTAAAACCAATGATAGGAGATAAACTGGAAAAGGGTATAGATGAAATAGCCAATGCTATTGCATTGGCTATTAATAAATGATTAGATATCTATTATCTTAATCTGTTATAAGATTGTACGATAGCTTCGTCTCTGCCTATTGCTCTAGTGGCTAAATAAGTCAGTATTATTGATATTAAAGGAAGAATGATAGGCCAATTATAACTATATGTTCCTTCTATATTCCTTTTTATTATAAAAAAGGCTATCCATATAAATAATCCGTAGTAACCTAGCATCAGTAGCATGTTAAAGATAGATAACCTGATTTGGGCTATTCTATGTTTGTATAATGGTATTGTTAGCAAGGTTATTAATGGTATTATTACATTGATAATACTTAATAGCGCTGTAGAAAATACAAATAAAGCATTGTTGTCTTGTGCCGATCTAAAACCAAGAAAAGATAAAGAATAATCAATTCCTTCTGTTGACATTACTTCTATTGTTGGATAGAAACACATCAATGTCATTAAAATGATAACAATAGATAAATAAAGTGTTTGAATTCGCTGTAACATAATTTTATTTTTTTAAGAAAGAAAGAAAACCTTTCTTTTTTTGTTTATTTTCATTGTTTTTATATGAGCTATCCGCTGTTTCCCCATATTTAATTATTCTATATATCAGTCCCCAATCAGGTAACCCTCCAATATTCCTATCATCAATATATATGTCAGCTACAACTTTTCTGGAAGTATTTATAGGCTGAGTTTCTTCCGGAAAGTTCTTGTTAACTGCATAAAATTCTAATCCTCTTTCTTTACAATATTCCACTGCCTCATCTAATAATTGACCTTCGCGAACAGTCCATAAAATCAACATATGGTGCTCTTCGTATTGGAGCTTTTTTAGTACATCAATAGCAAAAGGTATCGGTTTCCCTATTTTGGGATACTCGTGTTCTACAATTGTGCCATCAAAATCAACTGCTATTATCATAGAATATTAGTTTTATGAATTTGTATTGTTATTGTCTATCTCTTGTTCTTTACTATCACTTTCTGAAAATGATAAATCAGCGTCAATACGTTTCCCGTTTGGTTTGCATATTATTAATATTATAACAACAATTCCGGCTAACCATAAAAGTGTTCGTTCTATTAGCAAATAAAAGCCAATGATACTGATATAAAGCCCTATAGCATTTAGTATTAATCTAATAGAACCATATAGTTTATAATAATGTTCTCTTGTACCATCATCAGGTAAATTGTGAAGATTTTTTATTTTTTTATTGAACAAATATAACGAAGTTGGTATGGAGATAATTACATACATGATAATTATTGAATGAATTATCGTTGCATTAGTGCCTTCTATTGTGTTGTTCTCAAGATATATGTATTTATATGATATCATTGTTACTAATATGGTAACAATCAGTATTATATAATATACAAGTGTTAGAAAGTGTTTTGGATGTTTCATATTATTATGATTGGTAATTAATTCTGTTTTTTATAGAACGACCTAAAGTAATTTCGTCAGCGTACTCTAAATTATCTCCTACAGATACACCTCTTGCTATTGTAGTTATTTTAATATTAAAATCAGCCAATTTACGATACAAATAAAAACATGTAGTGTCGCCTTCTACATTAGGGCTTAATGCTAAAATAATTTCATTAATATCCTCGTTTTTAACCCTTTCTATCAATGAACTTATCTCTAAATCGGAAGGAGAAATACCATTTAAAGGAGATATTAACCCTCCTAAAACGTGGTATAAGCCGTTATATTGGGCTGTGTTTTCTATTAACATTACTTCTTTTACTGTTTCTACAATACAAATTGTACTATGATCTCGTTTGGTATCATTGCAAATTTCACAAATCGGTTTGTCCGATATATTATGACATTTGGTGCAGTATTGTATGCTTGAAATTAAATTATTTAGATTGTCTAAGAATTGTTGTATTGTTTTGTTGTCTTGTTTTAATAAAAACAACGCATATTTTAATGCAGTTTTTCGACCTACTCCGGGGAGTGTTGCAAGTGATTGAACTGCATTTTCAAGTATTTGTGATGGTAGCTCTTGAATCATATAAGTTGATTTTATTACTCTGCAAAGATACAAAAAAAATGTTTGATATATTCTTTTTTCCCGTATTACTTTAATCAATTACATTTTTATTGTATCTTTGCAGAAAATTTAAAAATACACTTTATCGATGAATTTTGTTGAAGAATTGAAATGGAGAGGAATGCTCCAAGATATTATGCCCGGTACCGAAGACCAGTTAAATAAAGAAATGACTGTTGCTTATGTCGGCATTGACCCTACTGCCGATTCTTTACATATAGGGCATTTGTGTGGTATTATGATGTTGCGCCATTTTCAACGTTGTGGACATAAACCTATTGCCCTTATTGGTGGCGCTACCGGTATGATTGGTGACCCTTCAGGAAAATCTGCTGAAAGAAATTTGTTGGATGAACCTACATTAAAGCACAATCAAGAATGTATTAAAAAACAACTTGAGAGATTCTTGGATTTTAATTCTAATGCAGATAATGCTGCTACTTTGGTGAATAATTACGATTGGATGAAGGATTATACTTTTTTGGATTTCGCTCGTAATGTCGGTAAACTGATTACCGTAAATTATATGATGGCAAAAGATTCTGTAAAGAAACGTTTTAATGGAGAATTTAAAGAAGGTATGTCTTTTACCGAATTTACTTATCAACTTTTACAAGGTTATGATTTTGTATATCTGAATAAAAATTATAATTGTAAAATGCAGATGGGAGGTAGTGATCAATGGGGTAACATTACTACAGGTACTGAATTAATCCGTAGAATGGGCGGTGGTGATGCATTCGCTCTTACTTGTCCGTTAATTACAAAAGCTGATGGTACTAAATTTGGAAAAACAGAATCCGGTAATATATGGTTAGATCGTAGATATACTTCTCCATACAAGTTTTATCAGTTCTGGTTGAATGTGTCTGATATAGATGCTCAAAGATATATCAAAATCTTCACTAATATAGATAAAGAAGAATGTGAAAATTTGATAGAAGAACATAATAAAGCTCCTCATTTGAGACTGCTTCAAAAACGTTTGGCAAAAGATGTAACAATTATGGTCCATTCAGAAGATGATTATAATAAAGCAGTGGAAGCTTCTAATATCCTTTTTGGTAATTCTACTGCCGAACAATTACATCAATTGGATGAAGCTACGTTGTTAGATGTTTTTGATGGAGTACCAAGAGTTGAAGTAGATAGAGAGACTATACATTTAGGTTCCGGTATCGTCGGTTTTTTAAGCGACATTACAAATATTTTTCCGTCTAAGGGTGAAGCTCGAAAATTAATTCAATCAGGTGGTATAGCCGTTAATAAAGAAAAAATTAATGATATTAATTATTCTATCTCAGATGGTAATTTGTTGAATGATAAATATATATTGATACAAAAAGGAAAAAGAAATTATTTCCTTGTAATAATTAAATAAGAGTGATAATATTAAAAAAGCCGTAATTCGATAAGAATTACGGCTTTTTTATTTTAGTCGATTATTAATCTTCCAATTTGTGGATTACGAGACCTGAACGTAATTTAGGTTCAAACCAAGTAGTTTTTGGAGGCATAATATTTCCGGTATCTGCAATATCGATTATTTGTTGCATTGTAACAGGGTAAAGTGCAAGAGCCATCTTCATTTCACCGGAATCAACACGTCTTTGTAATTCTTCTAGACCGCGAATACCACCAACAAAGTCAATACGTTTGTCAGAACGCAAGTCTTTAATTCCAAGAATTTCGTCGAGGATAAGGTTTGAAGAAATTGTAACATCTAATACACCGATAGGGTCATTATCGTTATATGTACCAGGTTTTGCTGTTAAAGAATACCATTTTCCATCAACATATAAGCCGAAATTGTGCAATTTATTTGGCTTGTAAATAGAAGTGCCGTTTTCTACAATATCGAAATTTTTGGCAATTTTTTCCAAGAATTGTTCTACTGTATTGCCATTAAGATCTTTAACAACACGGTTGTAGTCGATAATATTTAATTGATTATCAGGGAAGCATACTGCTAAGAAATAGTTGTATTCTTCATCACCTTTATGATTAGGATTGTTTCTGCGTTTCTCATCTCCAACAAGAGCTGCGGCAGCAGAACGGTGGTGACCATCAGCAATGTAAAATGCTTTTAAGCCTTTGAATAATTCTGTAATACGAGCGATAGTTTTGTCATCGTCTATTACCCAAAAGTGGTGACCAAAACCATCAGGAGCTACGAAATCATATTCTGCTGGTTTTTTGATAACGTTGGCAACAATTTCGTCTACTTCGTCAATATGAGGATATGCAAAAAATACAGGTTCGATATTTGCATTGTTGATGCGAACGTGTTTCATGCGGTCTTCTTCTTTATCACGGCGAGTAAGCTCGTGTTTTTTGATTTTACCGGTCATGTAATCATCTACATATGCACCAACGCAAAGTCCATATTGTGTTTTTCCATTCATTGTTTGTGCATATACATAATAGCACTCTTTTTTGTCTTGAACAAGCCAACCTTTTTCTTGGAACATTTTAAAATTAGCTACGGCCTTATCGTATACTTTTGGGTCGTGCTCATCTGTTCCGGCTGGAAAATCAATTTCCGGCTTAATGATATGGTAAAGAGATTTCTCATTACCTTCTGCTTCTTTGCGGGCTTCTTCTGAATTTAATACGTCATAAGGACGAGAAGCTACTTGCTCAACTAATTCTTTTGGTGGTCTTACACCTTTAAATGGTTTAATAATAGCCATAGTTCTTTAAGTATTTATGATTTAATGTTATTAATTACCTAAGTCGGAAATAAATTTGATGCGTACTAAGCGGATTTCTTCTTCCAAATAATCGCTATCTTCTAATTCTTTTATTGCAGTGTTTAAATCTTCTGTTTGAGAATTCCTAAAATAGTCGAATATGTCATTGACAGTATCCTCGTCCATTACTTCTTCCAAGAAATAGTCTATATTTACTTTTGTACCGGAATTTACAATAGCTTCTATTTCATCAAGAAGTTCTCCAAATTCCATACCTTTGGATTCCGCTAAATCGTCTAATGCTACTTTTCTGTCTATCGCTTGGATGATGGAAATTTTTAATTTTGATTTATTTGCAATGGTACGTACTCTAAGATCTTCAGGTCTTTCAATGTCATTTTCTTCTACATGTCGCCTTATTAATGCTACAAATTCGGCACCGAATTTAGTGGCTTTTCCTATTCCTACACCCGGTATGTTAATTAATTCATCTATATTAATAGGGTATGTAGTTGCCATCGCTTCTAACGATTGATCTTGGAAAATAACATATGGAGGTATGTCGTTTTGCTTAGCTATCTGTTTTCTTAAATCTTTAAGCATTGAGAATAAAGCTGGGTCAACAGCTCCTGCTCCACCTGACAATTGTGGAGTTGCTTCTACTTCTTCTGTAAAATCATTGTCTTTAGAAACTTTGAAAGATACCGGGGCATTCAAAAATTTCTTGCCTGCAGGAGTTACTTTCAGTACACCATAATTCTCAATCTCTTTATCTAAGTACTTATTTATTAAAGCTTGGCGGATAACAGCCGGTAATAATTGCTTTTCTTCGTCTGAAATGGAATTAAATGATTCTAATTCAGTAAAATTATATGTTTTAATATCATCGCTTTCATTACCGGAAAGGATATCTATTATTATTTCTGCTTTAAATTTTTCTTTTGTTGCAATTATCGTTTCGATAACAGCACATAATAAATCTTTAGCTTCCACTTGTTTTTTAGGGTTTAAACAGTTGTCACAATTTTCACAATTATCTTTATCATAATTCTCTCCGAAATAGTGTAAAAGATGGCGCCGTCTACACATGGAAGATTCAGCATATGCTGCTGTTTCGGCTAATAATTGTTTTCCAATTTCCATTTCATTTATACTCTTTCCTTGAGTGAATTTCTCTAATTTGTCTAAGTCTTTTTTATTGTAAAAAGCAATACATCTTCCTTCACCACCATCTCTTCCGGCTCTTCCTGTTTCTTGGTAATATCCTTCAAGAGATTTTGGTATATCATAATGTATTACAAATCTTACGTCCGGCTTGTCAATACCCATACCGAATGCAATAGTGGCTACTATTACATCAATATCTTCCATAAGAAATTTATCTTGATTTTCGTTTCTTTGATTGGAGTCCATTCCAGCATGGTAAGGTAAAGCAGAAATCCCGTTCAAACGTAATGTCTCGGCTAAATCTTCTACTTTTTTTCTGCTTAAACAGTAAATAATTCCGGATTTGCCGTGGTTTTGCTTTATAAATTTAATAATGTCTTTCTCTACGTTTTCTGTTTTTGGACGCACTTCATAATATAGATTCTCTCTATTGAATGAGGATTTGAATAATTTGGCATTTGACATACCCAAATTCTTTTGTATGTCGTGCTGAACTTTTGGTGTTGCCGTAGCCGTAAGGGCTATCACCGGTGCATCCCCTATGTCATCTATTATTTTTCTAATATTTCTATATTCAGGACGAAAATCATGTCCCCATTCCGATATACAATGAGCCTCATCTATTGCATAAAAAGATATTTTTACCGTGCGTAAAAATTCTTTATACTCTTCCTTGGTGAGCGATTCCGGAGCAACGTATAATATTTTGGTTTTGTGGTTTTTTATGTCATTTTTTACGCTGTCTATAGCTGCTCGTGTTAGAGATGAGTTTAGGAAGTGTGCAATAGACTCGTCATTTGCAATTCTGCGCATTGCATCAACTTGATTTTTCATTAATGCTATTAATGGCGATATTACAATGGCGGTACCCTCTAAAATCATGGCAGGTAGCTGGTAACACAAAGATTTTCCTCCTCCAGTAGGCATTAGCACAAACGTATCATTCCCTGCCAAGATGTTTTGTATTATGGCTTCTTGATTACCTTTGAATGTGTCAAATCCAAAGTACGTCTTCAGTGCTTGGTTCAGATTCTTGTTGCTCAACATTGAGGTTGTATTTCTTTATTTGTTAATGAATGCGTGCAAAGAAAAGCCATTTAAATCATATAATAAATGGTTATATCGCTATATCTTAACTATATAAGATATTTTATTGCATACTCTCTTTTCTAAGACAAATTTATATTTTTTTTCTTGAGCGCACAAAAAATTTTCATTAATTTATTCAAATAAATTCTCTTTAAATATAATTAATTGAAATTCAGTGAGTTATATTTGTGTTGTGGTTGAAAAATGTCGTTTTAAACTTAAGATGCTTTGGTTGAATACCGATTTTTTTTCTTGTCGATAAATAATTATAAACATGTTTTTGTCGTTTTATAAAAATACACTACCTTTGCAATAAGATGAGAAGAATAATTTTTGTACTAATATATATATCTTTTACCTTCGGTATCTGCGCACAGTTTTTAAATATCCCTACTTCCAAGAGTAAAAAAGATACGTTATCAACTAATATCAAAGTCTGGAATGTAGATAATATATATGGTGTGGCAGATACTATTATTGTTGATACCTTGGTGACGAGTTACCAAGATAACCAACCTATTAATAACTATTCGATTGCTCCTTCGTGGAATGGAAATTTAGGCTCATTGGTACAGTCAAAAATTTTCTTTGATAGAAAAAAAGATATGTATGATAATATGTTTGCCGAGTCGTATACACCTTATACCATTCTCCCTCAAAACGTTACTTATTATGATACTAAAACGCCTTTTTCTCAATTGGTGTATCGCACTGCTTTACCTACATATAGAGAGGAAGATTATCTAAAAGTGTTACTCACTTTGAATGCTAATAAGTATTTGAATATCGGAGGATTATGTAACTTTATTTATGGACGTGGACAATATCAAAATCAATCCAGCCAGATGGTAAACGGAGGATTTTGGTCTTCTTATACCGGTAAAAAATATGAATTCGTTGCCTCTGTAATGTTTAATTCATATAAAAATTTGGAAAATGGAGGAGTGGCGGATTACGATTATATATTAGATCCTTTGTCATCATTAGGAGTTAAGAAAATTAATGCTTATAATATCCCTGTTAATTTTAAATCGGCTCAAATCAAGTATAGAAATTTTTCTTACTTCTTCAGTCATCGTTATAATATAGGTAAAGTAATGGACGTAGCAGAAGGAGATACAATTGTCAAAAAATTTCAACCGATAATCATTCTATCTCATACTTTTAATGCATCTGATGTTAGAAGAAAATATTTGGAAACAGATTCAATACCAAATAATTATTTCTCTAATAACTATTATTCCGGTAGATATACCGATGATTCTGTGTCTTATTTTTCTATCAGCAATATTTTTTCAGTTACTTTAGATGAAAAATTTAACCGTATTCTCAAATTTGGTTTTAGAGCTTTTGTGGAATATGATATCCGACACTATGCGATGGCTTTTGATACTATACAATTTGAAAATAAATACACTCATAATTTGAGAATAGGTGCTGATTTATATAAGAAAGAAGGTAAGTACATTAAATATGATTTTGGCGGAAAAATCTACCTTGTAGGTCCTTATATCGGAGATTTTGATGTTTACGGTTATTTAAAAGGCCATTTTTATATTAAGAAAGAGCCTTTTGATTTGTCAGCACGAGCGTCGTTCTGTAGATACGCTCCATATCATTGGTACAATAATTATAATAGTAATCACTTTAAATGGGAAAATGATTTCTCACATCCATTAGCATTGGATATTGAGGGTAGATTTGCAATGCCAAAAAGAAATATTTCATTAGGAGTTAATTTTAGAAATATTACAAATTATATATTCTTGAATGAGGAGTGTGTTCCGGAACAAAACAATGCTAATGTTCAGGTGTTGGCAGTTGATTTAACTGCGAACCTAAAATTTTGGAGATTTCATTTAGATACAAAAGCAGTATATCAATTGACATCAAATAGAGAAGTTTTGCCACTCCCTGATTTTGCAATATACTCTAATTTCTATTTTATGCATAAATTATTTAAGGTATTGACAATTCAACTAGGTGTAGATGTTAGGTATCACACTGCATATTATGCGAATGCATATATGCCTGCTTTAGGACAATATCATTTGCAAAATAAATTGTTGATTGGTAATTACCCTCAAATGAATATTTATGCTAATTTTCACTTAAAGACCATGCGATTTTTTGTTCAATATTATCATTGGAATAAAGGATTGTTTGGCGGAAATAATTATTTTGCAGCACCGGGGTATCCAATTAATCCTGCTACTTTTCAATTTGGTTTATCTTGGAATTTTTGGAACTGATTTTTAAAAATGAAAATGAACAAATATTATAAACTATTGGCGATATTATCTGTTTTAATTATCGTCGTTGTGTCTATCGTCCTATATGTTAATAGAGACAGAAACTGGAAGGATATAGAGAGTACAAAGCAGATGAAAGTTGTTACCATATATTCTCCTATAAATTATTATGTAAATTTTGATGGAGATGTGGATGGGTATAACTATTCGATATTAAAAAGATTTGCCGATTCTTTAGATATTTCTTTGGAAGTTACTGTTGAGAATGATTTAGATGATTGTATGAAGTCCTTAAAAAAAGGAGATTATGATATTCTATTAAATTTGCTTCCAATTACTTCAGAGAGTTCTTCTGTTACTTCTTTTTCAAATCCTATTTTGTATTCTAATTTGGTGTTAATCCAGTATAAACCAAGGTTTGCAAATAATGATTCGGATTTTATCAGTAACCTACATATGTTGGATAATAAAAAAATATACGTAGAAAAGGGTAGTTTTAATTCTCTTACTTTAAGAAATTTACGTTCGGAGTTAGGCGTGAATTTTGATATTATTGAGTTGGAAAACGTAAATATTGAAATGTTGTGTGGAATGATAATTCAAGATGAAATTAAATATGTTGCAGTAGATAAATATGCAGTAAATTCAATTATTTCTAATTTTCCATTACTTGATGCATCAATAGAATTAGGTATAGACCAGTCTTTTGCTTGGCCTATTAATGACAAAGAATTAAAAAATCAAATCGATGATTTTATTCTTCGGAATAAAAATACTGAATGGTGGCTTCAGTTAAATAAAAAGTATTTGTAATAATTATATGTATTTAGTTATTTAGATTTTCTAAATTTTAAATAAGAGATTAGTAAACTCAAACAGCATAATACAAGTAGTGGATATTCATCGCCAAGAGGAACAAGATGTACGTTATCAGGTATAACGTCAGGGTCGTCCGGGAATCCATTATACGATAAATCATTTTCTTCAAATGGAGTACTGATATATCCCGGAGTATATGTTCCGTATGTCATAGCATAATTGTTCGAAAAATTTGCATTCATTGGATTTTGCAAGATATCGGGGTCAATATAATCCGAATTATATCGTACGCTATTCCTTTTTATGGATTTATAGTATTCATATTTTCTTTCTCTCGACATCCTTCGCATTTCAGTTCTGTAAGGATTTTCTCTAATAAAACTATTATTTATTCCCTCTTGTTCAAAGGGTAATGGATTGTAAAATAACTCGTTATTATCACCAAAGAGAGGTGCGTGAAGACATAAAATCGCAATTAGTGTGTATGTTATTTTCCTTAGCATATTATATGAATGTTTTAGACTGCAAAATTAGTGCTTTGTTTTGAATTATTATGCTTATTTCCGACTCTAAATGAAAAATTTTTTTTACCTTTGTATTGAGAAACAAAAAATGAATAATATGGATAATGATCAATTATTGCAACTCGTTACTGCTAAGGCAGAAAGTTGGTTAAATGGGAATTATGACGAGGCTTCTAAATCAGAAGTTAAACGTATGCTTTTATCTGAAGATAAGACAGAACTTATAGAGGCTTTTTATAAAGACCTTGAGTTTGGAACCGGTGGTCTTCGAGGAATAATGGGTGTTGGGTCAAACAGAATGAATATTTATACTGTTGGAGCTGCAACACAAGGCTTGAGTAATTATCTTAAAAGAGAATTTTGTAATCAGCAAATTAGTGTTGTTGTAGGTCATGATTGTCGTAACAATAGTAGATTATTTGCAGAAACAGCTGCGAACATCTTTTCTGCAAACGGAATTAAGGTGTATCTTTTCGAAAATTTAAGACCTACTCCTGAAATTTCTTTCGCTATTAGGCATCTTAATTGTCAAAGCGGAGTCATTGTTACTGCTTCTCATAATCCTAAAGAATATAATGGATATAAAGCATACTGGAGTGATGGAGCGCAAATTATTGCCCCTCATGATATGATTATTATTTCTGAGGTGGAAAAAATTAAATCTCCGGATGAAATTAAATTTGAAGGTAATAAAGATTTGATTGAGATTATCGGAGAAAATGTAGATAAAGAATATCTCGATAAAGTAAAAACTATTTTCTTGTCTCCGGATTGTATAAAACGACACAAAGATTTGAAAATAGTATATACCCCTATTCATGGTACCGGAATTACTTTAATTCCACGTTGTCTTAAAGAAATAGGTTTTGAAAACGTTACTTTGGTAGATGAGCAGACGGTAATTAGTGGAAATTTCCCGACAGTAATATCACCTAACCCTGAAGAACCTGCCGCTCTGGATTTGGCAATAAAAAAAGCTAAAGAGATAGATGCGGATATTGTGATGGCTTCAGACCCTGATGCTGATAGAATGGGTATTGCAGTAAAAAATAATAAAGGTGAATGGGTGTTGATTAATGGAAATCAAACATGCATTATGTTTACTTATTATATTCTTCGTCGTCGTTCTGAATTAGGTCTATTAAAAGGTAAAGAATTTATGGTGAAGACTATAGTTACTTCCGAATTAATAAAAGATATTTGTAAAAAGTATAATACCCAATTGATAGACTGTTATACCGGTTTTAAATGGATTGCTAGTGAAGTTAGAAATTTGGAAGGTAAAAAACAATATATTGGTGGTGGAGAAGAGAGCTATGGTTATATGCCTGCCGACTTTATTCGAGATAAAGATGCAGTTTGTTCGTGTGCTTTGATGGCAGAAATAACTGCTTGGGCAGCAGATAATGGTATGTCGATTTATCAACTCCTTCAAAATATTTATTTAGAATTCGGCTTTAGTAAAGAAAAAGGCGTTTCATTAGTGAAAAAAGGTAAATCAGGCGCAGATGAAATTCAATCTATGATGAAGAATTTCAGATCTAATCCTCCTATCGAAATTGCTGGTTCTAAAGTATGTAAAATCAAAGATTATGAACTACTTGTTGAAAGAAATATTCAAACAGGAGATGTGTTTAAGTTAGATGAATTTTCTACAACCTCAAATGTATTGCAATATTTTACAGAAGATGGTACTAAGGTCTCCGTACGCCCATCCGGTACAGAACCAAAAATTAAATTTTACATCGAAGTAAGAGAAAAAATGAATTCTATTGATGAATATGATGAGTGTGATAGAAAAACTATCGATAAAATTGATAAAGTAAAAGAATCATTATTAATAGGATAATATTATTAGACAAATATTTTGAGGATTGAATAAATATAGCTAACTTTGCCTTAGAAATAAATGTATATCGCACTGTCCAAGAGATTGGAAAATTCTACATTTAATTTTTTATTACCAAGGCAAATGCTATTTCAATGGCGGGCTGCGCCTTCGGGTAACTTTTTAGTCGGCAGATTACAAAGATATAGTATACCTTAAATCCTGTTTTTATAGGAATTTTTCTCAATAATTGCAGTGCGATTTTATATAAAAAGTGGTGTATCTCTACACCACTTTTTTATTCGGGTAATTGGATAAAAATAGTTTTTATTGATTTGCATTTTTTTCTTAAAGAGTAATGAGTGATAATTGAAATAAATTTTGTAACTTTGCGACGGTAAAAAATAATTATGTAATAATATGTAACTTACATATTATAAAGTATTTAAGGTAAATTCTAGTATTAATAATTTGGATATGAAAGCAAATCCATTACAATTAGAAAGGTATAAATATAATCCTAAATTGCCTTCTTCTCTCTTGGATGGAGTAGAAATGATCGAAGGCGATAAAACTACCTCTATTGCAGATCAATCTGAAATTGCGAAATTATTCCCGAATACTTATGGAATGCCAATCATCAGATTTGAAAAGGGAAATGATAAGTTTTATCAAGAAATTAATGTTGGTGTTATCTTATCTGGAGGTCAAGCTCCGGGTGGACATAATGTCATTAGTGGCCTTTTTGATGGTTTGAAAAAATTAAATCCTAAAAATAGACTATATGGTTTCTTGGGTGGTCCTAGCGGTTTGGTAGATCATAAATATATAGAACTTACAGAAGAAATAGTTAATGAATATCGCAATACAGGAGGTTTTGATATTATAGGTTCCGGTAGAACCAAGTTGGAAGAAAAAAAACAATTTGATAGCGGTATTACAATATGCAAAGCATTAAATATCAAAGCTATAGTGATAATAGGTGGTGATGATTCTAATACAAATGCTTGCGTTTTAGCTGAATATTATCTTCAAAAAAATTGTGGTATTCAAGTAATTGGTTGTCCTAAAACTATAGATGGAGACCTTAAAAATGCAATGATAGAAACTTCTTTCGGCTTTGATACAGCATGTAAAGTCTATTCCGAATTGATTGGTAATATTCAACGTGATGCAAATTCTGCAAAAAAATATTGGCATTTTATTAGATTAATGGGTCGTTCTGCTTCTCATATTACTTTGGAATGTGCCCTTCAAACACAACCTAATATATGTATCATAAGTGAAGAGGTAGCTGCTAAAAATTATACTGTCAGTGATATCGTTGATAGAATTGTTGAAGTAATAGTTAGAAGAGCAGATCATGGCTTAAATTTTGGTACAATTCTTATTCCGGAAGGTTTGATTGAATTTATTCCTGCAATGAAAAAATTAATTAGAGAACTTAATGATTTACTTGCAGATAATGAAGAATTTAATCGACTCGAAACGGAAAAAGAAAAAAGAGAGTATGTCCTTGATAAATTACAAGAAGATAGTAGAAATGTTTATGCCGAATTGCCGATTAGAATTGCACAACAATTGACTTTAGATAGAGACCCACATGGAAACGTTCAAGTTTCTTTAATTGAAACCGAAAAGATGTTGATTGAGATGTGTGCTAAAAAATTGGCATACCTTAAAGAAAAAGGAATTTATAAAGGTAAATTCGGTACTATTAATCATTTCTTTGGATATGAAGGTCGTTGCTCTATGCCATCTAATTTTGATGCAGATTACTGCTATTCTTTGGGCTATACATCATCTCTCCTTATTTCTGAAGGGAAAACCGGTTATATGGCGAGTGTGAGAAATCTTACTGCATCGGCAAAAGATTGGATAGCTGGAGGTATTCCTTTAACAATGATGATGAATATGGAGCGTAGAAACGGAGAAATGAAACCTGTAATTCAAAAAGCTCTTGTTAATTTAAATGATGCACCATTTAAATATTTTGAGAAACATAGAGAAGAGTGGGCTGATTCTATAAATTCATATATTTATCCAGGCCCTATTCAGTATTTCGGTCCTTCTTACGTTTGTGATAAACCTACACACACCTTATTATTGGAGCACGGTAATAATATTGAAGATTGATAACTGAAATATTTGTCTGTTTGTAGAAAAAAGTGTACCTTTGCATCCTAATTACGGATATGAAAAATAAAGCATTATTTATATTTATATGTAGCCTCTTGTTTGTTTCTTGCGGTGAATATGCTAAGCTTCAGAAATCTACTGATCCCGAGCAAAAATTCATTGCAGGAAAAAACTATTTTATGGAAAAAAAATATGCAAAGAGTGTGTCTATGTTTGAGTCTGTAATTCATTATTACAGAGGTACACCGAAGGCCGAAGAAGTGATGTATTTTATTGCAGAATCATATCTGGGTCAAAAAGATTACTATTCAGCTAGCGAATATTACAATGCATACCTTAGAAATTTTCCTAGAGGTAAATTCGCTCAAGATGTTACTTATAAAGTTGCATATTGTTACTATATAGATTCACCCGATGCCAGATTAGATCAAACTACTACTGAAAATGCAATACAAGCATTAAACGAATACATAGAAATTTATCCTAATAGTGATAGAATTGATGAGTGTAGAAAAATGCTCGCAGAAATGGAGGATAAATTAGCTTATAAAGGATTTTTAAATGCTAAATTGTATTATAATCTCGGATTGTATGGCGGAAATAATTATAGAGCTTCTATTGTAACTGCAGAAAATACATTGCGTGAATATCCTGAATCTAAATATAAAGAAGATATAATGTTCATCATTTTACAATCGAAATTTAAGGAAGCTTCATTGTCTGTGGCTGAAAAAAGAGTAGAGCGTTATAGTGAAGTGATTGATGAATATTATCGTTACGTTAATGAATTTGCTGATGGTAAACATATTAAGGAAGCAAATAGATTATATAAAGAAGCAAAACAAATAGTTAAATAATAAATATTATTATGGGTTCTAAAAAAAACAATGTTCCAACCAATACTATTACTCGTGATATGAATGCTCTTTGTGAGCCGGTTGGTAATGTATATGAAACTGTTCGTATTATAGCAAAGCGTGCCAATCAAATTTCTGTCGAAGTTAAACATGAATTGGATAAAAAATTGGCTGATTTCTCTTCATCAAACGATAACTTGGAGGAAGTGTTTGAAAATAGGGAGCAAATAGAAATTTCCAGATATTATGAACAGTTGCCAAAGCCTACTTTACGTGCAATTTATGAATTTGAAAATGGAGAAATCTATTGGAAAAATCCTATTAAAGATAGAGATTAATTGTTTATAATATTATAGTATTAAAGGAGTATGGTTGCTTTTGTAACTATTACTCCTATTTGTGTTTTTATGCATATCTACGATAATAATAAACTTTATAATTTTATTCTACGCTATATGTTTAAAACTATTAGTAGTGCATATAGCGAGGTAAGTATAGTAGGACGAGAGAATATCCCTACAGATGGCGCTGTGTTATTCGCACCAAACCATACTAATGCATTGATGGACGCATTATCGGTACTCGTGATTTCTCAAAAACCTACAGTATTCGTGGCAAGAGCAGATATGTTTAAAAATAAAACTTTAGCTAAGATATTGAATTTCTTTAAAATCATGCCTATCATGAGAATTCGTGACGGACGTGAGAATATGAAGAAAAATGATGAAATTATTGCTGTGGCAGCTAAAGTGTTAGAGCATAAAGTGCCTTTTTGTATTTTCTGTGAAGGTACACATAGAATGAAACATAGTATGCTCCCAATTGTAAAAGGTGTTTGCCGTATTGCTGTAGAAGCTGAAAATGAATTAAATGGTAAAATGCCTTTATACATTGTACCTGTCGGTATTGAGTATGGAAGTTATGTAAAGTATTGTTCTACACTTTCTTTGAATGTTGGTAAAACTATTAATGTTTCGGAATTTATCCAAAATCATAAAGAAGATTCATATCCTAAATTATTGGTAGAACTAAAAGAATTATTAGCTCCAAAAATAGCCGAACTTATTCATTATGTAGATGATAATGAAAATTATGATGCTCTTCTTGATCTTTCTTATCTACGTAATTCAACATATTTAAATGCTTTGAATTTAAATAGCTCACCATATAATGTAATGGTGGCTAATCGTAAATTTATTGATGAATTTCATAATATTGAAAAGAAAAGCACTTCTAAGGCAGAACATATTCTTCAATTAGGAAGAGAATTAGCATCACTTCGAAGAGAAGCGAAAATTGCAGATGAATCTCTTTTAACTCCGGCTTCTGTAGTAAATATTATTAGTTGTATAATCGTTCTTATAGTTTTTTTGCCTTATTTTCTGTATTCGATAATTATTTCTTCTCCTATTATCCTTATATCTCAGTTTATTATCTCAAAAAATGATGATAAAGCCTTTAATAACTCGATTAGATATGTGTTGTCTATTTTGGTAACACCTATTATATTGATTTTATTGGCAATTATTCTACTATGTATAACGAAATGGTATTTAGCTATTTTGTTAGTATTGATATCAGTTCCTGTATTTTCGTTTACTCATAAATATGTTCGTTTGGTTAGAATTGTAATTTCAGATATTAAATACAGATCTAATAAAAAGATTAAGAATTTAGTGAAGAGTATTAACGATTACTTGAAATAATATTATGAGAAGTTTCCGCTATATTTTTACTACTATATTTTTGTCTATAGCATTTTGGAGTTACTCTATTAACGTAATTCCTCATCCTATAGAATATGATATAAATCCTTATATACGTTTTGAATTTGACGAAAATACTGCTATAGTCGTAAAAAATAAAGAGTTGTATGATGTGGCTGAAACTGTTGCTAATACTCTTCGTTCCAGTACAGGATACAATTTTTCTTTTAAAAAGAGGGGAGGTAATGCAATAACGCTGCGTTTAGATAAATCAATAAAAAATAGGGAAGGGTATTATCTTAATATTTCTCCTTATTCTATAGATATATATGGTGGATCTCCAGCCGGTGTTTATTACGGATTACAAACTTTATTACAATTATTACCCTCCGAAATAGAATCAAATTCAATTGTGAAAAGACGATGGAGTGTTCCATGTGCAGTAATAGAAGATGCTCCTAAATTTGCATATAGAGGGTTGCATTGTGATCCTTGTAGACATTTCCTCCCTATAGATTCCATAAAAAAACAAATAGTTTGGATGTCGAAATATAAGTTGAATGTACTTCATCTGCATTTGACTGATGACCAATTGTGGACTATTGAAATTAAGAAATATCCAAAATTAGTTGAAATCGGATCTGTTCGACAAGAAACTGATGGTTCTTCGCATTCAGGATACTATACACAAGAAGAATTGAAAGATTTAGTCGCTTTTGCAGCTAAATATTGTGTGACCATTATCCCTGAGATAGAAATGCCCGGTCATGCCATGGCTTTATTGGCTGCATATCCGGAATTGGGTTGTATAGGAGAAAATTATAAAGTTCGTAATCTTTGGGGGGTGGATGAAAATCTTTTATGTGTTGGAAACGACACTGTTTTTGATTTTATTCAAAATATATTATTGGAAGTAGCTCAAATTTTCCCTTCAGAATATATTCATATAGGTGGAGATGAATGTCCAACAACTGTATGGCATTCTTGCTCTAAATGTCAACAGGTTATCACTGATAATAACTTGAACAATGAAACGGGGTTGTATGTATATTTCTTAAATCGGGTAGATTCTATATTAAAAAATATTGGAAAGAGAATGATTTGTTGGGATGAATCTTTCGAAAATGGAATCTCTGATGATGCTACTATCATGATTTGGCGTGATGAGAAATCTCTTTCTAAAATATCCAACACGCATAGGGTTTTGTTTACTCCTTGGAATTATTGTTATTTTGATCATTATCAGTCTGATAATAAGTGGGAATTACCTGCACAAACAGATTTTACTTCTCTAAAGGAAATTTATGATTGGCAGGTTACTCCAAAGACTTTATCTCAAACTCAACTAAATAATATTTGGGGAATTCAAGCTAATGTTTGGTCGGAATGCTTGTTTTCTAATGCAGATAGAGAAAGAATGATTTATCCACGTTTGCTTGCGTTGGCAGAAAAGGCTTGGTCTGTTTCTGATAATGATTGGAATTATTTCTTAAAGAGAGTTGATAGTGCGTACGTCCGTTTAATGATTGGTGGTATAAAGCCTTATGTTTCTAAACCTTATGGTCCTATTGCACAGTATATTGAATTTGATAGTGTAGAAATTGTTAGCCTATTTAATGAATTGAATTGGCCTATATATTATGTAATTGATCATGACAAGTTTAGTAATAGTATGGTGTATGAGTATAATAGTCCATTCGAAATTACTAATACTTGTTATTTAGAAGCTTATGCAATAGCCCCTAATGGAAAATGTTCAAATCCGATTTCGGTGAATTATGTAAAAAGGAATCATTATCCAAGACAATATCATGATAATTATAATGGTTTATATAAAAGTAGATTTTATGGATCTATTGACGATATTTCATTATTAGATACGATGACGTCGGATTATCCATTATTGGTTGATTCTATGTATATTGAGAAGAGTGACACATATGAGAACCCATGGGTTGACGTTTATCAAGGTTATATTATGGTTGACTCTACTACAAGATATGTTTTTTCATCAAATTTAGAACAAGTATGGATAGACGGAATAGAAATTATTGATAATACTAAATCCGTTAAAAGAGGTTTGACAAAGGTTGCGGTGATGAATTTGTCTGCCGGATTGTATCCAATAAAATTGATATATAATAACTGTATAAATTATGGATTCCCAGCATTATGGAGAAGTCCTATTTTATATTATAAATATTATGGAGAGGAGAATTATAAAATTTTTCCATCTAATAAATTTTTTAGATAATGAATTAAATTGTTGTACCATTTAATATATTGAGTATGAGGAAAATTTGTATCATTTTTCTTTTGACCTTTATTAGTGTATTAATATCGGCTCAAGATTCTACTAAGGTTACTTATGTTAAAATGGAAACTACTCATGGTAACTTAAAGATAGCTTTGTATGATGATGTACCTTTGCATAGGGATAATTTTTTAAAATTGGTAGAAAATGGCTTTTATGAAGGTGTATTATTTCATAGAGTAATAAAAGATTTTATGATGCAAGCAGGAGATCCATATTCAAAAATTGGTGATCCACAATTACATTTAGGAAGTGGTGATTTGGGATATACTATAAAAGCAGAAATAATATTTCCTAAATATTATCATAAAAAGGGAGCTTTAGCTGCTGCTCGTCGCCCGGATCAAGTCAATCCTAATAGAGAATCTAGTGCTTGCCAGTTTTATATAGTACAAGGTAAAACTTTTTCTGATCAAGAATTAGATGATTTTGAATATAGATTAACTCAAATATTGAATACAGGCTCTGTGTTTAAATACTCTGATGAACAAAGATTAGTGTATAAAACATTAGGAGGTACCCCACATTTAGATGGTCAATATACTGTATTCGGCGAATTAGTAGAGGGATTTGATGTGTTGGAGAAAATTTGTAGTATTCCAACAGATGAACGAGATCAGCCTGTTGAAGAAGTGAAAATTATTAAGATGAAAATCGTAAAACGTTAATTGGTATGGCTATAATATTAGATTATAAAGGCGTAGATATCTGTCAAGAAGAGATTACCGTTCTAAAAGATGTGAATTTTTCTTTAGAACAGAATCAATTTGTATTTCTTTGTGGTAAAGTGGGCTCGGGTAAAAGTTCTTTATTGAAGACGATATATGCTGAAATTCCTATAAAGGTTGGTGAAGCCCGAATATTCGATTACGATTTATTACACTTAAAAAGGAAAGATATTCCTTATCTAAGAAGAAAGATTGGAATTGTTTTTCAAGATTTCCAACTTCTTAATGATAGAAGTGTACATGATAATTTGGCTTTTGTATTAAAAGCTACCGGTTGGAAAAACAAAAGACAAATAGAAGAGCAAATAGATTTTGTTTTGTCTACAGTTGGAATGGCTAAAAAAGGATATAAATGGCCTCATCAATTATCAGGTGGAGAACAACAAAGGGTGGTTATTGCCAGGGCTTTGTTGAATTCTCCTGAATTGATTATTGCTGATGAGCCTACCGGAAATCTCGACCCTATTACAGGTGCTGAACTAATGGATTTATTGCAAGCTATTGCCACCAGTGGTACTGCAGTTGTTATGGCTACCCACAATATGCAATTTGTCGATACTTATCCCGGTGTCAAATATATTTGTGAGAATGGTCAATTACTTCTTCGATAGTGAGATCATTCTAACACATCCTATTTTTATAATCTTCGTATGTATATTCTTTTAATACCTTAATCTCTCCTTTTGTAGTCCTTAATGCTATACTTGGATGAGTAATACCATTAAACATGTTGGTTTTGACATTTGTGTAATGGTTCATATCTTCAAATATTATTCTGTCGTCAGGGTGAATTTCTTTTTTGAAGTACCATGTTCCGACAAAATCTCCGCTTAAACAACTATTTCCTCCTATACGATAGGGGATATAGTTGTTTTTTTCATTTTCATCAATCTCAGTTTTAGCCCCTATAATATTCGGTTGATAAGGCATTTCCAAGCAATCGGGCATATGACATGCAAATGATGCATCTATTATTGCAGTTCTTATGCCATGATTTACTACAATATCTTGTACTGTAGTAACTAATACACCGGTTCTCCATGCATGAGCAGAGCCCGGTTCTAATATAATATGTAAATTGGGATGCTTTTTCTTAAAGTTTTGTAATAAATTAATAAGATGGTTGATGTCGTATCCTTTTTTAGTCATCAAATGTCCTCCTCCCATATTAAGCCATGTAATTTGGTCGAGTTGGCTGCCGAACTTTTCTTCAACTATTTTTAATGTATTTTCTAAATTATAAGAATTAGATTCGCATAAGGTATGAAAATGTAATCCTGTAATACCATCTGGCAAATGTTTTGGTAATTCAGATGATACAATGCCAAATCTAGAACCCGGGGCACATGGATTGTATATCTCTGTTGGTACATCAGAATATTCAGGATTAATACGTAATCCACATTGAACACCTTTTGAATGTGCTAGGTCTTTGTATTTGTTGTACTGGTTGATGGAATTGAATGTGATATGAGAACTATAGTCTAATATTTCTTCAATTTCAGATTCTTTATATACCGGTGCGAAAGTGTGTGTTTTTGAATGTAATTCATTGTATGCTAACTTGGCTTCGTATAATGAACTCGCTGTTGAATTTGGTATGTATTCTCTTGTAATATCAAATAATTTCCACATAGCAAATGCTTTAAATGCCATTATTATTTCTGCACCTGATGCTTTGGATACATGACTTATTAATTCTAAATTATTTCGTAATAAACTTTCTTCAACAACGTAACATGGAGATGGTATAGCAGAAGTTGAATAATCAAAAGATGTAAATGAGTTCATTTTATAGTAATATTTTAAATGTTTTAGAATTAGTATGAGTTATAACTTGGATTAAGTACAGCTGGTTTTTAGGTAGTGAAATGCTATATTTAGTCTTTGGGTTGTTTTTTGAATGGAGTAGTTTTCCGTTGATGTCGTATACAAAAATAACGCATGATTCAGGTAAGTTTTCTAATGAAATATTATTTGATGTAGTGTATATAATAATATCATCGGCTTTTAATGTAGAGTTTAATGTTGTTGCTCTACTGAGAGTCGTAACTTCTATAATATTTGAAGGTGTGGAAATATACGTTTCGTTGTGTGCGTTGATTATGCCCTTTACTTGATAGTTGTATATAGTGCTATCTAATAGAGAGTAAAATGAAGTATAATTATTAGAGGTTATAACAGAGTCGAGCAAGATAGTATCTGATGTTCCGTATTCATATTCAATATCATCTATCGATAAATTCCCTTTTACTTTGTGGTATTCTATTTTGATAGAATGAGCAGTTTGTAATTCAGAGCCTTCATATGTTAAGGTGTTTTTTTGAGAGTTTGAATATGATACTGAGTCTATAATGTTGAGTGTATTCGCACTATCTATAGAAATTACTAAAAAATAAGAACCAGTGGCATTGCTTGGATATTTATAGGTAAATTGAAAATTATTAATCGGGATTGTATGCATAGGTGTTTGAATGTATTCCATGTCATTTTTTAAAGCTAATGCATTAGGACTTTTTCCGGAAGAATTTGCCGTTGTATAATTTCCTGATGCTGTTCCGGTCCAATTTGTAGGTAAAGGTTTGCCGTTGGAATTTATGGAATCGAAATCTACTACGATTTTGGTTCTCCCTTCACCAATGATATTTATTAGATTAACTTGGTATTTATCATAGTATAATGATTTATCCCAATTTGCTTTAAATGAATTGTAACCGATATTTGAAGCCGGGTAAGCCTCGATTAAATCAATCTCCGGTGTTTTAATTGAATAAGCGTTTTCAGTTGTCTTATTACTATCTTGAACCAAAACAGTATATGTGTGTTGTGGTAGAAGATTGTCAAAAGTGTAATAATTTTTTGTAGTACTAATAGTTGCTATTTCTTGTTCAGAAGAAGTAGTAATAATATGATTGTCAATATTTATATAATCTTGAGGATATACATTCCATTCTTGTATGTTAAATTCTTTGTTCGGAGCTAGTATTTTAGGTTTTCTTATTAAGGTTATGTTTTCACCCCACATAGTGTAGTTATCAATATGGCCTATAACATCTATAAGTATGTCGTGATAGAAAAGACCGAGGGCATCGTTCCCATTGAAATTAGTAATATTATTTTCAGATGAATAGTCTAATACTAAATCAGCTATGTTTAATAAAGAGTCTGATGCGTTACTATTACAAATTACATAACAACTATTATTTTCTAACGTTCCTGATAGTTGTAATTTGTTTTTCATACTACCTAAGCCATTATTTTGTTTTTTTATTGAATATGAATCTAAAGAAATTGCATGTCCAGTACCATTGAATAATGCTATTGCTTTGTTGTAACTACTTCCTTCTACATAGCTGCAAAAGAATATGTTTGATGTGTTGCTCTTATAGCCGTTGTATAATTTTATTGTATATGAAGTTGTATTTGGATTTTGTATCCAAGATGCTTTAAAACTGCGAGGAGTAATTATTTCGCAATCTGTAATTATAAAACAATCAATAAAATTTATTGTTATCGGAATCGATAGTGTATCTATCTCCGGAGAAATGATTAGTAGACTATCTGATATAAATTTTGGAACGGTAGACGTTGCTGAAATAATAAGATTACTTTGATTTTGACCTCTTGTTGTAATAGTATTTGTTGATAAAGAAAATTCAGATGAGTTGTTTTTGAAAATCAATTGAATGTCTTCTTTTAAATTATTCCATTTAATTGATAAAGTGTCTGTTATTGTAGTATTGATATGATTAGTTCCCATATCTACAATATCCCATATTGTAGGAGAATAGATATAAGCACAAGTGTCATTATCTAAGCGATAAGGATTATTTGATTTATTTCCCCATATATAATCAATAAGTTCCGGTATATCAATAAAAGGGTTTCTGTTATGTTGAATATTGTAAACAGCTTCTTGACGTTTGATTTCCTTGTCACTTACAGGGTCTAATTTGTGCCAAGATAGTAATAAATTAATAGCCCAATTATTCCACATAGGGTAACTATTATTGTCTAACATAGGAGAATTCCATTGTTTGTACATGTTGTGGTATATGGTAGCAACATAGAAATATGCTCTGGCAAAATCACCTTTATATTCATCATCAGGTTCAAAACAATTTCCGTTGTATAAGGTTGAAGTTCCTATTTTTGATTTGCCATTGTTGTAAATAGGGTTGTTTACAATGCCAAGAGGTAAGTTGTTTTTATATATATTTGTAGTTGCATCTGCCGGAAAAATATGATGTAAATCTTTAAAAGCATAGTTTTCATATCCTCCCCACCAACTTTTTGGAAAAGAATGTTCTATGTGCATATCATTAACAGCATTATAGTCTGTAAGGTACCTTATTTCGTTAGAGTACATGTCTATGATTGTACTATCTTGATCTCTATCTGTGTAGTAAAAACCATACCATGTTCTACCAATGCCAGAGCCATAATCGAGAAATTGACCTTTGGAGCATATTTCGCTTAATTTTAATAATAATTGTTCTCCGCATAAACTATCTATGTCATGGTAATATCCTGATGGGATTGTGGCTGATATACTTGTAGTTATGCAAAACAATAATATTGTTATAATGTTTTTTTTCATAAGTCGATATGGTTATAAGATAATTTTATAGGAATGAGTAATATTATTTGATATCACTACAAGAATATAAATACCTCTATTTAAGTTTTCTAATGATATTATTTTGTCAGGATTTATTTTATCTGTCATTATGATACAGCCGGAAATATCATATAGTACATATTCAAGGTTAGAGTAATAATCAGACGAAATAAAAAATGATTTTTTTAAAATGTGAAGTGAAATATCATCTAATTCTATGTTGTCGGTTGATGTTGTTATTGTTGTAGTCCAAGCAATATTCTTTTTATCACCCCAAATATGCTCGACTAATTCCGGATGGTCAATGAATGGATTTCTATTGTTTTGAAATTTATATATAGCCTCTTGTCGGTTTATTTCTTTAGTGCTTACAGAGTCTTGACGATGCCATTGTAACATTAGATTTAGAAACCAGTCTTGTAAGCCGGGATAGGTATTATTGTCAAATACGACGTTTTTAAACCCGGATAGTTGATCTTCGTATCTTGTAATAAAGTAAAAATAAGACCTTGCAATGTCTCCTTTATATTCATCTACAGGTTCAAATACAATGTTGTTATATCCACTTACTGATGATATACCTAATTTACCAAGTCCATTACCGCCAACAGGATCTGCATCTGTTTCTCCGTGAGGGTAATTAGAGCGAATACCATTCACTTTTCCATCGGTAGGATATATGTGAAATGCATCTGATTTCATTGGGTCTTTTTCATAAAACCATGATTGGGGAATTATGTGTTCTCTATTGTTGCAATCACAAATATTCGTGTAATTGCCACATCTTTGTGAGAGATTATTAATCATGAAAATACATGTGGAATAAATGTCTATTATGGTGTCATTATTAACGTCAGACTCGGCATAAACATCGTATAAATTTTTGTAGCCTACATTGATGTGATTATTGATGATGTTATGTAGTGCAGTTTTTAAGTGTCTTTCATTTAATCCGTTAGCTGAATTGTAATATCCCGATGGTATAATTGCATATACTTCTGAAATTATAAAAATGAAAATAGGTAAAATATATTTTCTCATAATTATTTGATATATTTATTGTACGTGGTTAATTGCTTTATTCACTTTGCAAAGTTACCCATTTTTAAGATAATAATAAAATGAATGCGAGTATTTTTTGTCGATGAAGATTGTTTTAAAATATTAATATCAAAACTAATTCGAGTAGAGTATATTTTTTAAGAAACGACTTTTATATTTGAATAAAATAGAGTACCTTTGCAATTAGTAAATAATGAAGATAATATAATGGCAAAATCACATAAAGTTACTAAAAATAATAAAGTTACAAGTACTGCTTTTTATAAGAATGAAAAATTTACAGTTGCAGTAGGTGTAGTATTGATGCTTATTTCGATATATCTTTTTTTAGCACTATTATCCTTTTTTATTTATGGTGCTGAGGACATAAGTATATTGCAGTCGGATGATGTATCCAAAGAAGATAAAAAAGCTATTTTGAATTGGACTGCATATTGTGGCGCTAATATAGCTTATTTTTTAGTTAATAAATGCTTGGGAGTTTCTGCAATTCTCATTATTTTTCCTTTGTGTTCTATCGCTTTATATCTTATAAAGGTAGCAAAAAAAATATGGAAATGGATATTGTTCCCAATATTGGGTATGTTATTATTACCTGTTATTTTCCATTTCTTTTTCTCCTCCTTCTTAGAAAATTCTTTTTTGAATATTGGTGGATTGTATGGTGAGTTGGTAACTAATTTCTTATTTGTCAGAATCGGTAAGGTGGGCATATTTTTGCTTCTAATTGCTATTATAGTGTTGATATGTATCTTCGCGTTTAGATCTACTATTTCTTCAATACAAAATATCTTTTCAAAAGATTTTGTCTTTATCAAAGGAATAAAGAGCTTCTGTGCTTTATTCCATAGGAAACCTAAAACTAAAAAAGATAAAGATAAAGCAGTACGTATAGGCCCTAATATAGTTCAGGAAGATTGGATAAAAGATGCAGAAAAAGATGTAGAAGAAGATGTGGAAAAAAATGATGATGCTATTATAGAAAATACTGAAATTGATAATAAAGACGTTGATATTGTTTCTATAGAAACAGTTTCTACCATTGAAATTGAAGATGAGAAAGATGAAAAACAGTCTGATAATCATGATGTGGAAATAGAAGTGTCTGATGAAAATAGAGATGATGCAGTTGATAATGTAATCGAGAATTATACTCCTTATGACCCTACATTGGATTTATCTATGTATAAATATCCTACATTGGATTTATTAAAAGATTATCCTAATTCTAATAATACAGTATCGGTAGAAGAGCAGAAAGAAAATCAAAGGAAAATCATAGAAACCTTAGGCTTTTTTGATATTAAAATCAAGAAAATTATAGAGACCATCGGTCCTACCGTTACTTTATATGAAATTGTGCCGGAAGATGGAGTACGAATTAATAAGATAAAAAATCTTGAGGATGATATTATGCTCCGGTTGTCTGCTATAGGCATCCGTATAATTGCCCCTATGCCGGGTCGTGGTACTATTGGTATAGAAGTGCCTAATTCAAAACCAAGGATTGTTAGTATGCTCAGTACCATCGCATCAAAAAAATTTCAAGAGATGGATGCTGAATTGCCGGTGGCTTTAGGTCGTACTATTTCAAATGAAGTGTACACTTTTGATTTAACTAAAATGCCTCATTTATTGGTGGCTGGAGCTACAGGACAAGGAAAATCTGTAGGTCTTAATGCTATTATTACCTCTTTATTGTATAAGAAACACCCTTCTCAACTAAAATTAGTACTTATCGACCCTAAAAAGGTAGAATTCAGTATCTTTTCTGAAATAGAAAAACACTTTTTGGCTAAAATACCCGATTCGGATGAGGCTGTGATTACTGATACTTCAAAAGTAATTGACACCTTGAATTCGCTCTGTAAAGAAATGGATGATAGATATTTACTCCTTAAAGCAGCTAAAGCAAGGAATATCAAAGAATATAATAGTAAGTTTATTGAAAGAAGATTAAATCCTCAGAATGGACATAAATTTTTACCATATATCGTTGTTATAATAGATGAGTTCTGCGATTTGATTATGAGTGCCGGAAAACAGGTTGAATTTCCAATAGCTCGTATCGCTCAGTTGGCTCGTGCAGTCGGTATTCATATGATTGTGGCTACACAACGTCCTTCTGTTAACGTTATTACAGGTACAATCAAAGCTAATTTCCCAGCTCGAATTGCATTTAAGGTAACAAGTGGAGTCGATTCTAAAACTATTCTTGATACTTCCGGTGCTCAACAATTAATAGGTAAAGGAGATATGCTTATTAGTACCGGAAGTTCTTTAACCCGTGTACAATGTGCATTTGTAGATACTCCTGAAGTGGAAAATATTGTGAATTATATTGCAGAGCAACAATCTTATCCTTCTGCTTTTGAATTGCCAGAACCTGATGTAAAAGAGGAAGATGCTAATAAAACTATAGATTTGAGAAAACGTGATGTGATGTTTGATGAAATTGCTCGTTATGTAGTTAGAAATCAACAGGGTAGTACATCGAATATTCAACGAAATTTTGAAATTGGATTTAATAGAGCCGGTAAAATTATGGATCAATTGGAAGCTGCCGGTATCGTTGGTCCTGTGCGTGGCTCAAAACCAAGAGAGGTTATTATTAAAGATGAGATGGAACTCGATAGATTATTAACTTCTTTATAGTTAAACTATTTAATTTGTTATTGGTCCAATGTTAAATGATATTTGATATGAAAAAGTATATTTTAATATTATTATTGCCACTTTTGACTCTTAATGTGGTTAGGGCTACTAATAATCCGGAAGCGGATAAGATTGTAAAACGAGTTATTGCAAATTTAAAAAAGACATCTTATAAATGTACTTTTTCTGTAGTATACTATAATGAGGCTGATAAATCTTCTCAAAATAAAACCGGAGTTTTACAAATTGATAATAGATTGTTCCGTTTAGTAATGCAGGAAATAGAAACTAAGTATGATGGAAAAACTCAATGGGTGTATTCTTCAGAGAATAATGAAGTTACTATTACGGAGCCTACTCAAGACGAATTGAAAGACTTGAATCCTATGGTTATGATAGATTATTATGTAAAAACACATAGAATTTCTTTGGATGATAAACAAGAAAAAAATTACGATGTCGTGAATTTCTTCCCTCCAAATCCTAAATCAGTTGAGTATTTTAAAATTACATTAAAGTCTTCCAAATCTAAATCTCTACCAAAACAATTGGTTATTTGGCAAAGAAATGGAGATAAAATTGTTTTTAATTGGGAGAATATAGAAGAAATGAGCTTTGATAAAAATACCTTTGTCTTTAACAAGACTGAGTATCCAAACGTTTATGAGAATGATATGAGGTAATCATATCATTCTTTTGTTTTATCAATAGCTTTGAAAACTTCGAACGCTTCGTTAATATCATTAATATTTCCTACTCTAAACATTCTTCCTTTCTCATCATCAATTAAATTACAACGTCTATAGTTTTGAGTACAATAAATCAATATTTTTTCGCACTCTTGTGATTGGTAAAATTTAGATTGCTTATTACTTATTAGATGGGCTGTCATGTTATTCTTTTTAATGACTAGGCGCTCTACTCCGTATCTTTGAGCAATCCATCTTAATTGAACCATGATAAATAGGTTTTCCACTTCCAATGGTGTTTTACCAAATCTATCAATCAAGTTTTTTCGGAAATTGTTTAAAGTATTAATATCTTGTATGCTATCTAGCTCTCTGTATAATGCTATACGTTCTGTTTGAGATTCAATATACCAATTAGGGAATAATAATTCCAAGTCGGTTTCTATATTGCAATCAGATATAAATGATTCTTGTTTATTCTCAAATATATCAGCAAATTCCGTGTCTTTTAGTTCTGTAATGGCTTCGTTGAGAATTTTTTGGTAAGTTTCGTAACCTAAATCCGTAATAAAACCGCTTTGCTCGGCTCCTAAAATATTGCCTGCACCACGAATGTCGAGGTCTTGCATTGCTATGTTGAATCCCGACCCTAAATCAGCAAAAGTTTCTATGGCTTGTAATCGTCTGCGAGCATCTTCATTAAGGTATTTGTTTTCCGGTGCTATGAGGTAACAATATGCTTTTCGGTTACTTCTACCAACTCTTCCTCTTAATTGGTGCAAATCGCTCAAGCCAAACATATGGGCATTATTAACTATTATTGTATTTACATTTGGGATGTCAATTCCTGATTCAATTACAGAAGTGGCAATCAATACGTCGTAGTCATAGTTGATAAAATCAATAATAGTTTCTTCTAATTGTTGAGGAGGCATTTGACCATGTGCTACTGCTATTCTTGCATTAGGAATCAGTTTGCGTATTTTATCTTCTATGATATAGATGTTTTGTACACGATTGTTGATATAGAATACCTGACCATTTCTGTTAATTTCGGTCATAATAGCCTCTTTTATTGTTTCATCATCGAATGTAATAATCTCTGTCATCACCGGAAACCGATTAGGCGGTGGGGTAGTGAGAATGCTTAAATCTCGAGCTCCCATTAAAGAGAACTGTAACGTTCTAGGAATAGGAGTTGCTGTTAGTGTTAAAGTGTCGATGTTTACTTTGAGAGTTTTTAATTTCTCTTTTACGGCAACTCCGAATTTTTGTTCTTCGTCTATTATTAATAGTCCTAAGTCTTTAAAACATATGTCTTTGCCAATAAGTTTGTGAGTGCCTATTATTATGTCTATCTTACCGTTTTTGAGTTTTTCTTTTATTATTTTTACTTCAGAACTTTTTTTAGCCCTACTAAGATAATCTATTGTACAAGGAAATTCTTTCAGTCTTTCAGTGAATGTTTTATAATGTTGAAGAGCTAAAACCGTTGTTGGTACTAAAATGGCTACTTGCTTGTTGTCTGTTACAGCTTTGAAAGCAGCACGTATAGCAATTTCTGTTTTACCAAAGCCAACATCACCACATATAAGGCGGTCCATTGGTCGGACAGATTCCATATCGCGTTTGATATCTATGGTAGATTTTGCCTGATCCGGAGTGTCTTCGTAAATAAAAGATGCCTCAAGTTCTGTTTGTAAATAACTGTCAGCCGAAAATTGAAAACCTTGTTTGGCTTTTCTTGCGGCATACAATTTTATTAAATCCCTTGCTATGTCTTTTACTTTGTTCTTTGTTCTTTCTTTTAACTTTTCCCAAGCACCGGTGCCTAATTTATTGACTTGTGGCGGTTCTCCTTCTTTGCCTTTGTATTTTGATATCTTATGTAATCCGTGTATTGATACAAAAATTACATCATCGTTTTTATATAGAAGCTTTATTACTTCTTGTTTGTTACCATTGTTATTTATTACTACTAAGCCGGCAAATTTACCTACCCCATGATCGATATGAACTACATAGTCTCCTATCTGCAGTTGGTTTATCTCTTTCAATGTTAGCGCAGCTTTACCTGATTTTGTAATGTCGGATTTTAATGAAAATTTATGGAATCGATTAAAAATTTGATGATCGGTAAAGCAACAAATTGATAAATCGTTATCTATATAGCCATCATGAATAGTAGGGTTGATTGGTGTAAAGTGTATGTTATCATTTCTATCGTCGAAAATAGATTGAATTCTATCAGTCTGCTTTACAGAGTCAGAACAAATGTAAATAGTATATCCATCTGTAATGTATTTATGTATTACATCACTTACTATGTCAAAATTTTTATGAAATAGAGGTTGACTCGATTGGTTAAACGATATTGTGCTTGTATTAATATTGCTATCTCTTGCGGTAAAATCAAGAGTGCAATAGTTAATTAAATTGTTTTTAAAGATATATTTAGAGATATTAGTGTTCAAGATTGTAGTATGCGTGTCTGTATTCTTATTTACTAATATTTTATCGTATATAATGTCTAATTGGTCTCCAATATATTTTCTGTTGTTTAATATAATAGTAGTATCTTTAGATATATAATCGAAAATAGGAACTAAATTATTTGCTTGTTCTTTGATATCAGGGAAAATAGATATTTTATCAACGTTGTCTATTGATAATTGTTTTGTAATATCAAAAGTTCTAATTGAGTCAATAGTATCACCAAAGAAATCTAAACGATAAGGTAATTCGTTTGAATAGGAAAAAATGTCTAAAATACTACCTCTTTGAGAGAATTGACCAGGTTGATATACGAATTCAACTTGTTCGAATTTGAAATTAATTAAAGATTGAATAATAGATTCTTGAGATACGATGTCATTTGTTGCTATGTTGATTCGTTGAGATGCAAAATTGTTTTTATTAATTATAAGTTCTGAAATTCCTTCCGGAGATGATATTACAAGATAAGAATTATTATTAGATAAGATGTTTAAAGCATCCGTTCGTAATATTTCAGATGATACATCAATGGTATTTCTTCTTTTATGATTGGTGTAACTGGATGGTAATATACCAATATTTTCTTTTCCTAAAATATTGACTATGTCATTATAAGCATAAGCAGCCGTTTCGCTATCTTCATATATAACGAAAAATTTTCCTGTAGTTTGTTTGAATAATGATGCTAATAATATAGACTTTCCAGATGCCTTTACTCCTTCAATATTTGTACTATTCCTATTTTCTATGTTATCAATAATAGTTCTTACTTGAGGTAGTAATGCATATTTACTTAATATGTCGTTGAAATTCATTATTTAGGAGCTTTTATGTATAATATCATTGCTATAATAGAAAATACAATGTTTGGAAGCCATACAGCTAATAATACCGGCATATTTCCTTTGATAGCAAACATACTTGATATAGTTGTAAATAAAATATATATGGCACTCAATGCCAAACCAATACCTAATTGTAATCCCATACCACCTTTTATTTTTTTCGAAGATAGTGATACTCCTATTATCATAAGAATAATAGCTGCGAATGGATTTGCATATCGTTTATAATATTCATCTTTGAATGCTTGAGTTTGTCCGATACCCCTTTCTTCTTGGCGTTTTAAATGGTGACTTAATTCTGTATTTGTCATTTGAGGAGCTAATGTGGGAACAATAAAAAATTCTGATGGATGGATATTTAACGTTGTATCAAGAGCATCGCCTTGAACCATCGTTTCATATAGACCATTAAAGTTTCTGGTAGTATAATTTTTTATAGTCCATTTCGATTCTTCTTCAACCCATTGAATATTAGTTCCTATCGTTCGGCTTACTAATTTTTTATCTTCGAATTTTTCTAAAGAGATATTAGTGCCTTTATTTTGCCTTTCATCGTATCTTTCTATATAAAGAATAGTACCTTTTTCAATTTCCATTTGAATATTTCTTGCAATTTCCGAAGTAATTTTATTTACGTATTTATCTTCAAAGGCAAGTCTGGTTTTATTTGCAGGGGGAATTATATAACCACTTAATAGGAAAGATAATAGTCCTATTAAAATAGAAGCAAACATATATGGACGTAATAATCTTTTAAAACTTACACCACCTGCCAATATAGCTATAATTTCGGTGTTATAAGCCATTTTAGATGTAAAGAATATTACTGATATAAAAGCGAAAAGCGGAGTAAATAAGTTAGCAAAGTAAGGAATGAAATTTAAGTAGTAATCGAAAATAATTTCATTCAAAGGCGCATGATTGTCGAAAAAATTGTCGATTTTTTCTGATATATCTATCACTACTGATATGCTAATTATCAGTAATATGGAAAGAAAAAAAGTACCTAGATATTTCTTTATTATGTATATGTCTAGTTTTTTGAACATATTATGAAATTCTATATGTTACTCTCTCAATCATATCTTCTTTCCATGTTTTAAAATCCCCGAAAAGAATATGTTGTCGTGCAGTTTTTACTAACCATAGATAAAATGCCAGGTTATGAATAGATGCAATTTGCATACCTAACAATTCTTTGCTTATAAATAAATGTCTCAAGTAAGCTTTTGAATATTGAGTATCTACAAAACAATCACTTTCTATATCAATAGGAGAAAAGTCATCAGCCCAGCGTTTGTTTTTTATGTTAATTATTCCATTACGCGTGAATAGCATACCATTTCTACCATTTCGTGTAGGCATAACACAGTCAAACATGTCTACTCCACGTTCTATGCCTTCCAATATATTGGCAGGAGTACCTACTCCCATTAAATATCTAGGTTTGTTTTGTGGTAAGATTTCGTTGACAATATCTATCATTTCGTACATTTTTTCTGTAGGTTCTCCAACAGCTAATCCTCCAATTGCATTTCCTTCCATTTCTTGGTCACTGATAAATTTAGCTGATTCGCGTCTAAGATTTGGGTATACACACCCTTGAACTATAGGAAAAAATGTTTGAGAATAACCATATTTGTTTTCAGTCTCTTTAAAATGTTGTATTCCCCTAGAAAGCCATCTGTGAGTACGCTCCATAGATTGTTTTGCATAATTATAATCTGCGTTTCCCGGAGTGCATTCATCCAATGCCATCATTATATCTGAACCTATGATTCTTTGTGTATCTACTACATTTTCCGGAGTAAAAATGTGTTTAGATCCATCAATATGAGAACGGAAAATAACTCCTTCTTCTGTTAATTTCCTATTGTCGGAAAGTGAAAATACCTGAAATCCACCACTATCGGTGAGTATTGGTTTGTTCCAACTATTAAATTTATGTAGTCCTCCGGCTTGCTCTAATATAGATAGTCCGGGTCTTAAATACAAATGATAAGTATTGCCTAAAATTATTTGTGCTTTAATGTCTAATTCCAATTCACGCATGTGAACGGCTTTGACAGAGCCAATTGTGCCTACCGGCATGAAGATTGGCGTTTCTATGATGCCATGATCAGTTGTTATTATTCCGGCTCTGGCATTTGTTTTGTTATCTAATACCTCTAATTTAAAGTTCATTTATCTGATGTTTATCTTGCAAAGGTACAAAAAAATAATAGTAAAGAGTACTTCTTTGCCTTATTTTCTGTTTTATTTTCGTACCTTTGCATAAATTTATTTTGGATATGAAGATTTGTATTGTTTGGGTTGGAAAGACAAATGAAAGTTTCTTTATACAATGCATTGATAATTATGTAAATAGGATTAAGCATTATTTCCCTTTTGAAATAATAGAGATTCCTGATGTAAAGAACGCAAAAAATTTAGATATCAATGAGTTAAGAAAAAAGGAAGGTGAATTGATTTTGAAGTCAATTAAAAACGATGATTATGTTATCTTATTGGATGATAAAGGGAAACAATATTCAAGCGTAGAATTTTCTAAGAAAATTGATGCATATAATTTATCGTCTAAAAAGAGAATTGTTTTTGTAATAGGTGGTGCTTTTGGCTTTTCTCAGGATGTCTATAAAGTCGCTAACGAATTCTTGTCATTGTCTAAAATGACGTTTTCTCACCAAATGATTAGAATTATTTTAGTGGAACAGATATATAGAGCATTGACTATTATTAAAGGAGAACCATATCATCACGAAGATTCTTTATTTCCTAATAATAAGTTGAAGTAAAATTATGAATAAAAAAGCTGATTTCTTTTTCTAGAAACCAGCTTTATGTGTGATTTAATACGCTAACATTTACAAGGTTAGTTGATTTTTGTTAGCCGTATTTGATCTATTAATGCATTGTTTGTGGTGATATTCATATTGAATGTATGCGGTTTCATTGTGATAGAAAATGAATGTTTGCCTGCCGAAAATGAGTGCTTTATACTGTTTGTCCATCCCCAGTCGCTCCATTCATTCACACCCCTTTGAGGCATTATGATACATCCAATCTCATTGTTGTCTAAAGATAAAGACCTAATACAGCATTTGTTATCAGTATTTATTGGTCCATTTCCATTAGCATATCTAAAATCAATACAGTACATTCCCTCTTCCGGAATATCCAATTCAAAAGTTAAGTCACCATTATTGTCCGTCAATTGGTAATATCCTTTGCCTTGATAGCCGTTATAATCATTTTTATAGTCAGTAAAATCTTCGATTTCGAAGGTATATTCTGTATTGTAATGTCTATAGGGTTCGCTTGCAAATGAATAACCTCTTTGTTTATCAAACGCAACAATCTGTATTTCACCGTTGTAATTGTTGGATAATTCAAAAGTTTCGAAAGTGTCCTTACTAAAATTCCTGATTTTTCCTATGTTGATACTATTTAGATTAACAAAGTAATTCTTAATTTGAATATCGTTATTCCACATAATTAAATCATTCGTAATATGAATATTGTTTGGCTCTATCGGTGTAAAACGTGTTTTGCAATAGTTTATCTTGTTTGATGTATTACTCTTAGATAATTCAATTATTATTTCATGTTTGCCTTGTAAAGTGTTGGGAATGAAAGGAATACATTCTTCTCCATCAAGAGTAAACTTGTTGATTTTATTACCATATCCTATAAGTGTGATATTTAATGTTGAATTTCTGTATTTGTAATTAGATAAACTTCTTTTACCTGCTAAATTTTTTGGCACAAATGGAGAAAAACTAAGTCCGTTTTCTTGATAATTAATGCCAAAAATTAGTTTGTGTATTAATGCTATATTACCGGATAAGGACCAAAGCATATTGCTTGAATTGATAGCAGTGTGTTTGTCATCACCGCTGGATGCTTCAAAATTTTCTTTGTTTGTACAAAATAAAGCGGCACTTCTATATATAGAACCTATAGAGTATAAAACTCCTTTTTCATTATTGGCTTTAGCATAAGCTAATGCAGTATATGAAGCAACAAATGGCCAAATTGCATTGTTGTGATAAGAGAACATACTATCTATGTACGGATAAAATACCGGGACACCGAAATCTGTTATAGGAATATTTTCACTAATCTTTCTATGTAAATTAGTTGGAGTAATATCCCATAATATTCCTAAAGCTTCTCCTAAACTTTCAAATCTTTCTTCGGAATAATTAGAATTTCTTCCGTATAAGTAAATATTGTGATAGAATAATTTGTCGTTGAAGAATGCTTTATGAATGTTTTCAGTAAGGTCTTTATGCCATTGTAGATATTTAGTAGCATAATTTTTTTCTCCTAAAATATCAGCAATTTTACTGGCAATTTCTAATGCATGAGCATATACAACATTAGTATTGTGCGCTTTTGAATTGTAAATATCAACGGGTTGCATCCATTTAGGATAAGATTGTTCTCTCCAATCAATAAAAGAAGTTTCACCTCTATATAGATTGCTTTCAGAATCAAAAATTACCCTTCTATCATCTTCTAATGAATTTTGTATAGCAGGATAAATCATCTCAAGCCAATCAATATTGCCGGTTTCAAGATATATTTCCCATGCTGCAATAATCCATATTACTCTGTCTGATGAACAAGGCCAAGCCCCACCTGTCCCCGTATCTTGAATTATTCTTAATCTTGAATTAATCTTTTGTAATAAAGAATTGATAGAAACAGATGTTTGCATATGTGCCATAGATAATATTATTGAGTATGAAACATCACGAGTCCAAACTCCAGCCCATTCTGCACCTGTGCGTAGTGTAGAATCAGCTTCTATAGCATTGACCATTTCGTCAAGAGACATATTGTATAATGCAACTTCTAATGTAGTAGGAGCTGAATATTGAGGATACATGCTAATATCATTTTTAAGCTTCCATATAACGTTTGTTGTAGTATCTATATTACTATTGTAGTTAGATACTATACATGTATCACTTATTGCCGTAGCAATATAGTCACCTTGTATTATTTGATTATCTTTCCAAGAATATGCTTCTGTGGTTAGGTAATTATTATTTGTTTTATTACAACAACCATATAATGATAAGCATATAAAAATGATAATATAGCAGTATATCCTATTCATATTATTTTTGTGGAATTTCTCCGGTTAGAGTTTCTAAATATTCAACTATCAGATTTAATTCTTCTTCAGAAATTGTTTTGCCAACTTCGTATTTCAACATTGCACTAACAGCGTCTTTAATAGTGGCTTGTGATGCATCATGGAAATAAGGAGCTGTAAGTGTAATATTTCTTAAAGTAGGCGTCTTAAATCTATGATCATAGTATGTAGATTCTTCTTGTTTGCCTCTACCATAATCTTCTTCATTAAGTTCTGTGCCTCTATCTTTAAAATAATCTTCCTCAAGGCCTAATAATTCATATGATTGTCCTCCTATGTTGATACCTCCGTGACATGTTGCACAATTATATTTCTTGAAGAGTTCATATCCTGATTTTGCATTTTCAGAGATAGCATTATCGTCTCCTTTTAAGTATTTGTCGAAAGGACAATTTGGAGTAAGAAGTGTTTTTTCAAATTCAGCGATAGCATCGCATATGTTTTTTTCTGTAATACCATCTGAATATACTTCATTGAAAGCGTTTGCAATTTCAGGATTGCCAGCTAATTTTTCGCATATTTCATTAAAGTCAGTAGATGCCATTTCAATTGGATTGAGAGGAGGCCCTGCTGCTTGTGCTGCTAAATTTTCTGCTCTACCATCCCAGAATTGAACAAAATTAAAATATGCATTAAATACTGTCGGAGCATTTACTCCTCCCACTTGCTCCATATATCCAACAGAGAATGGCAAATTATCAGTACCACCTTTGTCAAAATCATGGCATGAAGAACATGATATAGTATTGTCTTTAGATAATAATGTGCTATAATATAATAATTTACCTAAACTAACTTTTTGAGGATCAGTTTCTATTTGGTCTGGAATAGGTTGTACCGGCTCGTTCTTCCATTTTTCAGCAACTAAATCGTTGTTATAAAATTTGGCACGATGTTCTCTTGCCCAATTTTGAACCATTTGCTTTTCTGCCCTGTTAATTGAAGTACCCCAATGTGCAAGATAGTATTTTGCCTGAGGCATATTACCATCCATAATGGTCTTTTCAATTTTGTTTAATGAAACTACATCTACTTTTTCTCCGTTTTGTAGTGCATTAAAAGCAGTGCTTAAATCAATTTCGTTTTGCGCTCTGACAATGTCATCTTTTACCACTTTGCCTATAATAGGCCAAGAAGCATAAAATGGCTCTTCCGGAGTTAAATTGTGGCAAGCTAAGCAATGGCCACTCTTAATAATTTCTACCATTTGTTCGTCAGTAGTCAATTCCGAACTAGGTGCTCTGTTTACTAATCGGTACGTGAGATAAACACCGACTAATAAAATTAATACAATTCCAATCGTTTTTTTCATAATAGTTATATTTAATAAATATGATTACTTTGACTATATATTGGTAAATATTTTATTCCCCACCAGCATATCTGTAGTAGTGCAAAGCCAATAATTGATAGTGCCGATACCCATGTACTCTTTTTGTGATTTATCGATAAATGAACGCATATTATGTAAATTAACCATGTTATTAAAGCTATGGATTCTTTTACGTCCCATGACCAAAAAGAACTCCATGCGGAATATGCCCATACAGAACCTAATATCATTCCTATTGAGAAACATATTGTGCCTATTAGTAGTAATTGATTTGATATATCTTCTCTAATTTTATTCTTATTAATGAGGTTGATTATGGATAATATTGCCACACATCCTAATATCGCATACGATACCATATATAATGATACGTGTGGTATAAACCATATTGAATGAAGTATAGGTGGAGTTGGTGTCGTTATAGTGTTGTCTTTAACTAAAACTATTACATGGAACATAATACACATAAATGTGGTGAATATATTCATCCAATTTATGCGGTATTTGAGATAAATAAATATTCCCACAATTGAAATAAAGAATGAATACCAAATTCGTGTTTCCCCAATCGTTTGTAGTGGTGCTGTATTTTTATCAATCCAAATACTGATTATTAATATTAATTGCACTATTATGGATGAGAGAAATAGATATTTAGATATTGTGTTGTATTTCTTTGTGTAACACAACAAGATACCTATCGAATTAAATATAGCAATCAATATTGTAGTATATAAAAGAGATAACCAATAGTCCATATATTATTTTTTGAAGAATAAAATTATTAACCCCATAAGACACAATGTAATACCGATATACGTTACTATCTTCCAAGGAGATTTATTTATTATGTACGAAACCTGATGATTGTTGCTGAAATCTGATGTTTTAATATCAGAAAGGTAGATGTCATATCCATTGTAATGAGCAGGATGGTTAGGACATGACTCATGATATTCTATGGTAGTGTCTTTATCAATAGTATGAAATGATGCAATGTAGTCGGATACAATATTATTTTTTTGTATTATTTCTACTTTGTCAGTAACAATTAGAAAAGGGAGTGTTTCTGTCTCTCCTTTATCTGTTATACATTTGCTACTTGGATAATTTACAATGGAATCGTGGTATATGGTTGTACTATCACTACTCCCAAATACTAATGATAGAATGGTGATAAAAATTCCGATATGAATGATGACAGAGTAATTATGAGACCACTTTTTATGTGATTTAATTTCTAATATAATAGAACTGATTTGTTTCCTGATTAATATACCTAATGATGTGGAGAATAATAAAATTATAGAAACGAAAGTCCATGATGTACTTAAAAAATACGATGGCAGAATTATACTCAATAGTGTACTAATTATTAGTAAAGTACTTGTAAATACAGCCCCCTGTACCGACCCGATTTTTGAGATACTCTTAAATAAACTATTAGATTTATTATCTTCCGAAATAATGTATATACAAAATATTAAACCTAATAGTATGAGTATATTAAGTGGAAATCTAAAAATTTCTAATGGAATAGTTCCAATAGAAAAATCAAGTATTAGCGCTATTGCTATTATTAAAGAAGCGAATAAGTACATAATTCTCTCTTTTTTATATTGCAAATATAGATATTATTTTTTTAACTGAATGTATTTTAAGAGAAAATATTTATTTTAATTCGTTTGTAAATTTCTAATTCCCTAAATATTAAAACATTAGGTTGATTATGTATTTTTAACATTAAAATAGAACGATTGTTCGAAAAAATAGTTTTATCTTTGCAGTTGGAAAATAGAACGATTGTTCGATTTTGTATAGATATGAAGTTTACAAAAGAAATAATATTAGAAGAAGCATTTAAATTATTCTTGAAAAAAGGATATTCCGAAGTTTCTATATCAGTAGTTCAGAAAGAATTAGGTATAGGAAGAGCTACTTTATATTATTATTTCAAGAATAAAGAAGATTTATTTAAAACCGTTGTAGACCATTATATCATAAAATATATAGAATCGAGCTTGAATATTGATTCTGATGCTACACTTGCAGATATGATAGAAAATAGAATTCGGTTAATTTTACGCCAACGAGAGTTGTTGTTGCAATCTAATAATCCGAATCTTACTTTTTTTAATCTCACTTCTATAATGTATATTGCTCTTCTTAAATATGAAGATTATAGAAAAAAGTTGGAAGTTATTCGTGCTAAAACTTTAGAGCTTTGGAAGATGACAATACGTAATAGTATTAGAAATCATGAAATTAAAGAAGATGTAAATGTAGAAGTGTTATCACAATTGTTTGCTAGTGTAAAAATATCAAATGAATCTAATTTTAATAATTTAATACACGTCAAAGACGGATCTTATATACAATCTTATTTTTATCTATATGAATTAATAAAGAAATAATCTATGAAGAAAATATTTTATACTGTATTCAGAAATTATTTAAGAGTAATACATAACGTTATTTACTACCGTCGTGTATACATCCTTGATAAACATAATATTCCACAACAAGGAGAGCCAACCTTGGTGGCAGCAAATCATCAAAATGCTTTAAACGATCCTTTGGCTTTACAATTTTCTTTTGGGAATAATAGAGTTAGCATTTTTGCAAGGGCAGACGTTTTTAAAAAGAAATTTCTTGCAAAGTTTTTATATTCATTGGATATATTACCTGCATATCGAATGAGAGTGGATGGAGAGGCCTCTTTAGTGCATAATAAAGTAGTATTTGATGAAGCAGGACAACGCTTACTATCCGGTGGTATAGTTGCTATTTTCCCTGAAGCTACAAACCAAGATAAACATTGGCTTGGTGAATTTTCGCAAGGATATTTAAGAATGGCTTTTGAAACTGCAGAAAAAGAAGACTTTAAAAAAAATATTCAAATTTTACCTACAGCAATTCATTATAGTAATTACTTTTCTATGCAAAGTGATGTTTTAGTTAAATTTGCAGAACCGATAAACCTTGCAGAATATTATGAATTGTATAAAACAAAACCTCGTACCGTTTGGCGTGCCGTTAATGCCCGTGTGAAAGCAAGTATTGATAATATGATGCTTAATATTACGGATTTGGATAATTATGACGCAATAGATTATATTCGAAATACATATGGAGTGCATTTTGCAAAAACAAAAGGGGTAAATCCAGATAATTTACCAAATAAATTATTGACAGATAAAGATTTATGCGCTCGTTTAAATGAATTAAAAGAGCAAAAGCCGGATGAAATGGCCGAAATTTATTCTCGTTTTTTGAAGTTAAAAGATTTTACGTATCAAGAAAAATTAAGAGATTGGGTTTTTGATACTAATTATAGAGTTATGCAATTAATAAAAGATGCATTGATTCTTGTATTACTTTTGCCTTTATATATTTTTGCATTGTGGCCACATATATTTATATTCTATGCTCCGACAAAGTTGACCAATAAATTCGAAAAAATGGGGGGACCTTTTAAAATGTTTGTTGGAGGAGTTCGTTTCGTAGTCAGTGCATTATTTTCTATTCCAATATTTTATCTACTAGTGTTTATCATTGATTTAATATTCTTTGATTTTGGTTTGGCAATTATACATTTTCTGTTGCTGACTATACTCGGTAGATTTGCTTGGTATTACAGAAAATATTTTATTAAATTCATGGGATTGTGTAAATTTACTCACAAGATTAAACGTTCTATGCAATATAAGTATTGGACAAATGAGAGACAATTGTTATTTGAAAAATTAAATAAATTAATATTTGAATAATCTATGGAAAAAAGAGTAGTTATTACAGGAATGGGAATCTATTCTTGTTTAGGAAAAACCCTCGATGAAGTTAGAGATTCATTGTATACCGGAAAATCCGGTATTATTTTAGATCAATCAAGAAAAGAGATGGGCTTTAGAAGTGGACTTACAGCCTATCTCGAAGTGCCTGATTTAAAGAAAGAATTATCAAGAAATCAAAGAGTATATATGCCGGAAGAAGCAAAATATGCCTATTGTGCTACTGTGGATGCATTACGTAATGCCAATATATCTCAAGATTATCTTGATTCTCATGAAGTAGGTCTTCTTTATGGAAACGATTCATCTGCTGATGCCGTTGTAAAAAGTGTAGATACTATGAGAGAAAAAAAAGATACTACATTAGTAGGTTCTGGAGCAATCTTCCAATCTATGAATTCTACAGTTACGATGAACCTTGCATGTATCTTTAAATTAAAAGGTATTAATCTTACAGTTTCCGGTGCTTGTGCTTCCGGTTCTCATGCAATCGGTTTAGGCGCTTTATTAATCAGAAATGGATTGCAGGATATGGTTGTTTGCGGTGGTGCTCAAGAAGTGAATCCGTTTTCTATCGGTTCTTTTGATGGTATCTCTGCTTTCTCTATTAGAGAAAATGAGCCTACAAAAGCATCTCGTCCTTTTGATAGAGATAGAGATGGCCTTGTTCCTAGTGGTGGCGCTGCTACTGTTATCATCGAAAGTTATGAAAGTGCTGTTAAACGTGGTGCCCCAATATTAGCTGAAGTATTAAGTTATGGCTTTTCATCTAATGGTGACCATATCTCTGTGCCAAATGTCGATGGTCCTAGTCGTTCGTTGAAAATGGCTATTGATTTGGCTGGTATTGATATACGTGAAATCGGGTATGTTAATGCCCATGCTACATCTACTCCGGTTGGTGATAAAAATGAAGCAAAAGCTTTGTTTAATGTGTTTGGTGATTATAGACCTGAAATTACATCTACCAAATCTCAAACAGGACATGAAATGTGGATGGCGGGTGCATCAGAAGTGATTTATTCAATGCTTATGATGAAGAACGACTTTATTGCACCTAATATCAATTTTGAAAATCCGGATGAAGACTCCGCCAAATTAAATATTCCTGCTAAAAGAGTTGATAAAAAATTTGATGTCTTCTTATCTAATTCTTTTGGCTTTGGTGGTACTAACTCTACTTTAATAATTAAAAATATAAAATAACTAATCTAATTTTTAAAATTATGGCAAAACAAGAATTGGTCAACCGTATTAATGAAGTGTTGGCAGAAGAGTTTGAAAAAGAAGTGTCTGAATTAACACCTGATGCAGATATCAAAGCTACATTAGAACTTGATAGTTTAAGTTTGGTAGATATGGTAGCTCTTATTGAATCAGAATTTAAAGTAAAATTAAAAGGTAGTGAATTGGCTCAAATCAAAACCTTTGGAGAATTATATGACTTTGTAGAGCAACGTCTTCAAGCTTAATTCTATGGATAAAACTTATTTTGGTGGTGTTGAGGTATTGAAATTGATACCTCAACGCTCTCCAATTATCCAAATATCTTCTATTGATATTACATCCGAACTGACTGCTACTTCTTCTTTATTAGTTACAAAAGATAATTATTTTGTGTCGGATGGTAAATTATTCGAACCTGGATTAATAGAGCACATTGCTCAATCGGCTGCTGCATATGCAGGTTATGAAACGTATATCAAAAATGAAGATCCACATTTAGGATATATTGGAGAAATAAAAAAATGTAATTTTTATGGTCTGCCACTTGTTAATGAAGAAATTACTACTAATTTAGAAGTGGTGTCAAAACTGGATAATATATCTTTAATTAAGGCACAAACATTCTGTAATAATAAATTGATTGTCGAGTGTCAAATGAAGATATTTATAAAAATGTAATATGGAATTATCTGAATCTGTGAAAATAAGAGTGCGTTTTTCTGAAGTCGATTCGATTAAAATGGTATGGCATGGTAGCTATGTTGCTTATTTGGAAGACGCAAGAGAGGCTTTCGGTAGAAAATACGGTTTAGAATATAAAACAATATTGAAAAATATGTCTTATGCACCGATAGTTGATCTGAATTTACAATACAAACAGATGGTTTCTGTAGATGATGAATTGATAGTAAAAATTATTTTTGTGCCGTCTAAGGGCGGAAAAATTTGCTTTAAGTATGAGGTATATAATGCTCAAAATAATGCTCTTGTGCTTACTGCTTCTTCTATTCAATTATTTACTGATTTAGATGGTAATTTAGATCCGATGCCTGAATGGTTTGAAGATTGGAAAAACAGATATAATTGTAATGTGTAAGTTATGTTAGAAAATAAATTCTATAAAATATTAAATATAAATCAATCAGACGATTGTTCTTATTCTATTATAATCCAACTCTGTGTGGATTGTGATGTTTATAACGGCCATTTTCCGGGTCATGCTATAGCTCCCGGTGTTTGTAATATCCAATTGGTGAGAGAGTGCGTAGAGAAAATATTATCAAAATCATTGCAAATAGATAATATTAAACAAGTGAAATTTTTAACTCTTGTTGAGCCATCAATTGGTAATGTATATACTGTTAATCTCAGCATAAATAAATCTGATAAAATAGACGTTGTTGCTCATATGAGTTTAGATACAACAGATTGTATGACTATAAAAATGTCACTAATCTAAATTAAATATGAAAAAAATATTTGTACAAATATATAAATTTTTAGATGGTAATAGGTGGTTTGCTTATTTATTCATTGTTGTATCATTTGTACTCTTCGTCTTTTTTGGGATGAAGGTGGTCTTCAATGAAAATATTGCAGACCTTTTACCAAAAACAAATGAAAATTTTTATGGCGACCTTGCTTTTAAAGATTTAAAGGTCAAGGATAAAATTTTTCTTCAAATTACTTCTAAAGATAATCGACATATATCGTTTGATACTTTGTCGGAATTTTGTGATGAATTTGTTGATACGTTATTAGTAAAAGATTCTTCGTATCATTATATAGATAATATTTTATATAAGTTTGATGATGACTTAATGTTTAATGGATTGGATTATCTATTATCTCACATTCCGAATTGGGTCGATGTCAATTTGTATGAAAAATTTGACTCTTTAATTCAACCACAGAATATAGAAGAGAGAATGCAGAAAAATTATGAATTGTTATTTGAAGAGGGTAGGACTGATTTAATCGATTTGATTCAATTAGATCCTATTGGATTTAGATATGCCTTTTTATCTGATTCCTCCTTTCAACTAAATAATAATGGTTTTTCTATAATAAACAACCATTTTTTCTCTCCTGATACAACGGTAGCTCTTGCTTTCCTTTCACCCAATATTCATTCTTTGGATTCTAAGGCAGGTACCGGTTTGGTAAAATTAATCGAAAAAGTATCTAAAGAATTTAAAGAGAAACATCCGGATATGGAGGTATATTTTCATGGTGCTCCCGTACAAAGTGTGTTCAATTCTCGCCAGATTAAGAAAGATTTGTGGTATTCTGTAGGTATTTCTTTGTTAGTTATTTGCACATTTATTTTATTGTGTTTTAAAAATAAAAATACACTTCTTTTATTACTTGCACCTATTATTTACGGTCTATTCTTCTCTCTTGCATGTGTCTATTGGATACAGGGTACAATGTCGATGTTAGCCCTCGGTATCGGGGCAATTGTTTTGGGTGTAGCTCTTAGTTATATTTTACATGTAATTACGCATTATAAGTATGTAAACGACCCTATTCGTGTTATTGAAGAACAAGCTGTGCCTGTGTCTGTAAGCTGTATAACAACTATAGGTGCTTTTGTGGGGTTGATATTTACTCAATCTTCATTATTGAAAGATTTCGGTATCTTTGCCTCCTTTGCTTTATTGGGTACTACTGTTTTTGCATTAATTTTCTTACCACTATTTTTTAAACCAAGTAGTAATGCAAAATCAAAGCGAGCATTTGCTGTCTTAGATAGAATTAATTCTTATCGTTTGGATAATAAGAAGTGGGTTGTTGCTTTAATATGTGTTATTGCTTGCTTGTCTTTCTATACTTCCACTTTAGTATCGTTTGATTTTGATTTAAAGAATATTGGTTATCACGAGAAAAAAGTATTAGAATCTCAGAAATTATACTCTGATAAAATAAATAATGGTTTGTCTTCTGTATATTATGCATCTACAGCTTCTACTTTGGATAGTGCGTTGTATTATAATAGATTTGTACAAGGTAGCTTGAAAATGATGGTTAAAAATAAAATTTGCACATCATATTCTAATTTGTCACAGTTATTTGTTCCTCTTCAAGAGCAGGAAGATAGAATCGAGGCTTGGCATGTGTATTGGAATGAATCAAGGGTTGCGAAAGTGATGAAAGATATAAATTATGCAGCAGAATATGTCGGTTTTAAACCCGGTTTATTTGATCAATTTGAGACACTATTAGAAACAGAATACGAACCTGCTTCTTTATTTGAAGATGGAATTTTACCTGAAAGTTTTAGCAGTAATATTGTAGAAAAAGTTAATGATAACTTTCTTGTATTTACTTCAGTTTTAATGCCGAAAGATAATAAGGAAATAGTTAATAATTGTATTGCTTCCACACCTCATGCCGTGGTTGTTGATCCATTTTATTATACAAATGGGTTGGTAAAAATAATTCATGATGATTTTAACTTAGTGTTAGGTATCTCTTCTTTATTCGTATTTGTAGTATTATTACTTACGTATAAGAATATTATGTTGTCTATCCTTGCATTCTTACCAATGTTTTTGAGTTGGTTTATAGTACAAGGAATTATGGGAATTTTCAGTATTCAATTTAATTTGATTAATATTGTTATTTCCACATTTATCTTTGGTATCGGGGTAGATTATAGTATCTTTATTATGGATGGTTTATTAGCTAATGCAAGAGGGAAAGAAGATGCTTTGTTGCTATGTCATAAAACAGCAATTTTTCTGTCGGCATTAGTTCTGGTTACTGTACTAGGGTCTCTATTATTCGCAAGACATCCGGCTATACATAGTATTGGTATTAGTACTTTAATCGGAATGCTATCTACTGTGATAATTGCATATGCTTTACAGCCTTGTTTGTTTAGATTATATGCAAAAACGAATCACTTCAATAAATATATTACTAAGAGAATAAATAACGAAAATGTTTGATGTAATTATAATTGGATCTGGGTTGGGAGGATTGCAATGTGCATATCTTTTGTCTAAAATAGGTATGAATGTCGCTGTAGTTGAGCAGAATGCCGTTCATGGAGGATGTTTACAATCATTTGTTAGACGTGGTGTGCAATTTGAATCCGGATTCCATTATGTAGGTGCTTTGGCTGAAAATGAAGCGTTAAATAAATTGTTCGATTATTATAATCTACTTCATTTAAATTGGATTCAATTGGATCAAACAGAATTCGATAAGGTTTTTATAGGAAATCAATCGTATGGTTTTTGTAATGGGTTTGATGAGTTTTCAAAATATTTAGTATCTCTTTTTCCAAATGAACAAAAAGGAATACAAACCATAATTGATACATATAGAAGCGTTGCGAATTCCACATTTTCTGCTTATAGCAAGTCCGATAATCGTATTTCAGAAGAATTGTTTAATATTTCTGCATATTCTTTCTTGAGGGAAAATATAAAAGATAATAGATTGATTAATTTACTTTCTTCCAATTCATTGAAATTACAGTTGGATGAAACATTACCTTTGTATGTTTTTGCTCATATCAATAGCTCTTTTATCGAGAGTGCTTGGAGATTAAAAGGAGGAGGAAAAGCATTAATAGATTCTTTAATTACAGATATTAATCATTTTGGAGGTACTATTTTTAATAAATCCCGCGTTATTAAATTAACGGAAAATAATGGTAATATTTCAGACGTTTATTTGGAAGATGGTAGAGTGTTATCGTCAAGGTTTGTAATTTCCGATATTCATCCTGCAACTCTACTGCCTTTGATTGACAGCAAATTAATTAGACCTATATATCGTAAACGAATACAAATTCTAAAGAATAGTTTTGGTATGTTTACTGTAAATATTAAGCTGAAACCAAATACGATGAAATACAAGAATCAAAATATTTTTTTGTATTCGGATGATGTTGATATGTGGCATTTTGAAAAATCTAACAATGTAGTAAAACAAGTAATGGTAAGCTATCCGGTACCGGATAATTATGCTTCTAATACAGAGATTTTTTCTGAAACCATCGATTTGCTATCTCCAATAGATTTTTCAGAAGTCGCACAATGGTCAGAAACAAAGTTTGGTTCCCGGCCTAATTCTTATTACGATTTTAAACAACGTAAAGCAGAGGAAATTATTAACTTTGTATGTCGATATTTACCTGAATTAAGAGAGTCGATAGATGTTTATTATACTTCATCACCTCTATCATATTCATATTATACGAGTACGGTGAATGGTAGTGCATATGGTATCATGAAGGATTGTAACAATGTACTTACAACATTTCTTACTCCAAAAACACCTATTGGTAATTTATTTATGACAGGGCAAAATTTAAATTTGCATGGTATTCTTGGAGTCTCAATGACTTCGTCGCTTACATGTGCAGAGATAGTAGGTATGGAGAAAGTAATTTCTGAAATTAAAATTAATAAATAAATTCTTAAAATCAATTTTTAATATGTACGCATTAGTAACAGGAGGAAGTAGAGGTATCGGTCGTGCTATATGTGTGAAGTTAGCACAATTAGGATACAAAGTCGTTGTAAATTATGTAAGCAACGATGCAGAGGCGAATAAAACATTGGATTTAATTAGAGAAAATGGCTCTGATGGTGAGTTGCTTAAATTTGATGTTGCAGATAATAGTGCTACTGTTGCAGCAATAGAATCATGGCAAGAGGCACATAAGGGAGAATACATACAATTGCTTGTAAATAACGCCGGTATTCGCCGAGACAATTTAATGATATGGATGGAGTATGAAGATTGGATGAAAGTATTAAACACCTCCTTATCTGCATTTTATAATGTTACCCGTCCTTTATTACAACCTATGTTGAGAAAGAAAAACGGGCGTATTATAAATATCGCTTCTTTGTCTGGTTTAAAAGGTTTGCCTGGTCAGTGTAATTATTCTGCAGCAAAAGGTGGTTTAGTGGCTTCTACAAAAGCATTAGCTCAAGAAATAGGAAAGAAAGGTGTTACTGTGAATGCTATTGCTCCCGGATTTATTAAGACTGATATGGTTGAAGGTCTTGATGAAGCAGAATTAGTTAAAACTATACCTCTTGGTAGGTTTGGTAATCCGGAAGAGGTAGCTGCTTTAGTAGCGTTTTTAGCTTCCCCTGAAGCAGGATATATTACCGGAGAATGTATTTCTATTAATGGAGGTCTTTATTCTTAATATTACTATTATGTTACGTTATTTTATTTCAGTAGTCTCTTTATGTTGTGTATTTACTGTTTGCTCACAATCTGTTGAAGAGAATATCTTAAAAGCAAATGCTAACCGTAATTGTACAAAGTGTACTTTCGTTCAAGAAAAACATTTGGTGATGATTGATAAAACGGAAAGTATTGATGGTACATTGTATTTGAAGAATGATGATAAACTGTCTATGCATTATAATTCTTCAAATCAGTATATGGCTATTAATACAGATTTGTTTTATATGAAAACGGGTAAAAAAGTAATAAAAGCTAAATTGAGTAACAATGAGATGTTTAAACAATTGTCTTTTTTACTTATAAATAGCCTATACGGTAAAATTGATGATATTCAGAAAAATACTAATTCTATAAAATCTATTACTACCGACGATAAACATTATATTGTTACCTTTACAAAGGAGAAAAAACAAGTAAAAGGGTATAAAACCGTAGAATTGAAATATAGTAAAAGTAAAAAGCAATTAGTAGAAATGAAGTTGGAAGAGTATTCGGGAAATTATAATATATACAAATTAAGTAATTACGAATATCCATCTTCTTTATCAGATGATTTGTTTCGTATTGAATAGTTGAAAATATATCGTATATTTGCATTCGGTTTTAATGCCGATTCTTGTACGATGTTTATCAACAAAAATATCATTATATATGAAGAATAAATTAATTATCATGAATTTTCTCCAATTTGCAATTTGGGGAGCCTATCTTACTTCGATGGGGCAATATTTGGGTAGAGTAGAAATGGGAAATGAAATAGCATGGTTTTATGCTATTCAAGGAATAGTTTCCATTTTTATGCCTACAGTTATGGGAATAGTAGCGGATAAATATATTCAACCTCAGAGATTGTTGGGGTTGTGCCATTTATTATCCGGAGTAGCTATGATCTCTCTTTGTTTAATTGGTTATTTTAATGAAATTCCTGATAAAACATTATTTATTACCATATATACTATAGGCGTCGCTTTTTATATGCCTACATTGGCGTTATCAAATACTACTGCTTTTAATATATTGAAAAATCATAATTATGATACAGTGAAAGATTTCCCTCCTATTAGGGTTTTCGGTACGGTTGGTTTTATTGCCACAATGTGGTTTGTCAATTGTGCTACTTTGGATGGAGGTAGGTTCTTTATGACTTTTGCAGAAAATAGTAATAAATTTCAATATACTTATATGCAGTTTGGTGTTTCCGGAGTATTAGGAATATTAATGTTCTTTTATTCTTTCATATTACCGCATTGTGAGATTAGTGAACATAAAAATACATCTATTGTGGATGCTTTAGGTTTAAGTGCATTTAAGCTATTTAAAACAAAGCAGATGGCAGTATTTTTTATTTTCTCAATGCTCCTCGGTATGTCTTTGCAAATAACAAATGGTTATGCAACTCCTTATATTACAAGCTTTAAAGGAATTGAAGAACTATCCAATACATTTGCTGCGAATAATGCTACCCTGTTGATTTCTATTTCCCAAATTTCAGAAGCCTTGTGTATTTTATTGATACCATTTTTCTTGAAAAAATTTGGAATAAAAGTAGTAATGTTAATTGCTATGTTTGCATGGGTAGTACGATTTGGTTGCTTTGCAATCGGAGATCCTGCTTTCCCGGGTGTTCTTTTGTTAATCGTATCGTGTATAGTATATGGCGTCGCTTTTGATTTCTTCAATGTTTCCGGTGGATTATTTGTCGATCAAGAGTGCCCCGAGGAATATAAAGCATCAGGTCAAGGTTTGTTTATGTTAATGACGAATGGATTGGGTGCTACAATTGGAACCCTGGCAGCGGGTAAGGTAATTAATGCTTTTTGCCATTGGCAAGATGGTTATTTATTAGGAAATTGGACTTATGCTTGGTTGATTTTTTCCGGATTTGCATTTGTAGTAGCTGTGCTGTTTGCTTTCTTATTTAAATATAAACATAATCCTCAATAATAATATTTTAGTAATGACAGAGGAAACTGATGAAAAAATGGTACTCCGTACTGAATCGTTAGTTAAGATTTATGGTAAACGTACGGTTGTAAATGATGTATCTATTTCTGTAAAACAAGGTGAAATTGTCGGTCTTTTAGGCCCTAATGGTGCAGGAAAAACTACTACTTTTTATATGACTACAGGATTAGTTATTCCGAATAAAGGTAAGTGTTTTTTAAATGATGTAGATATTACTTCTTATCCTGTGTATAAAAGGGCTCAAGCCGGTATAGGATATCTTGCACAAGAGGCTTCTGTGTTTAGAAAAATGTCGGTCGAAAATAACATTAAGGCTGTATTGGAAATGACTAATTTCTCTAAAGAATATCAGAAAGAAAAATTAGAGCAACTTATCGCAGAATTTAGATTAGAGCATGTACGTAAAAATATAGGAGATAGATTATCAGGTGGTGAACGTCGTAGATGTGAAATAGCACGTTGCTTGGCAATAGAACCTAAATTTATAATGTTGGATGAACCTTTTGCAGGAGTAGACCCTATTGCCGTTCAAGATATTCAAGATATAGTTTGGCACCTTAAAGATAAAAATATTGGTATTCTTATTACAGATCATAATGTAGATGAAACTCTTTCTATTACAGATAGAGCATATCTTCTATTTGAAGGAAAAATATTATTTCAAGGAACTCCAAAAGAGCTTGCAGATAATCCGATTGTAAAAGAAAAATATTTAGGTAGAGATTTTAAATTGAAACAAAAAACAAAAGTAGAAATATGATTGTAGGTCGTAAAATTTATGTACCTTTGCAGTCGATTTTTACAAGGTTATTTCAATATGCAAATATTTTCAACTATTGAAGATGTTAAGGCTTTTGTGGGTTCACAAAGACTTAATAATCAAAAAGTAGGGTTCGTCCCTACAATGGGAGCTCTTCATAGAGGGCATTTATCGTTGGTAAATACTGCAGTGTCGGACAATGACATTGTTATTGTAAGTGTCTTTGTTAATCCTACTCAATTCAACGATAAGAAAGATCTTGAGGTATATCCACGTAACTTGGAAGCTGATGCCGAACTGTTAAAAAATGTCGGTGTGACAGCTCTATTCGCTCCTACTCCGGAAAATTTTTATTCAGAAGAAGAGATGTCTAATACATTCCAATTTGACTTTAATGGATTGGATAAAGTTATGGAAGGAAAGTTCCGTCCGGGGCATTTTAATGGCGTTGTTCAAGTTGTTAGTAAATTGTTTTCTATCATTAATCCCGATAATGCTTATTTTGGAGAAAAGGATTTCCAACAATTAGCTATTATTAGGTATATGGTAAAAAAAATGGGCTTTACTACTAAAATTATAGGATGTCCTATTGTTAGAGAAGAAAGTGGTCTTGCTCTTTCTAGTAGAAATGCTTTATTAACTGATAGTCAAAAAAAGCTTGCATCGAATATATATGCAGTATTAAAAGAGAGTACAACATTTTACCATATGACTACTGTTGCTGAATTAAAAGAGGCTTCAATAAAAGCTATAGAGCAGCATGAAGGTTTAAAGGTGGAGTATTTTGAAATTGTAAATGCAGATACCTTATTGCCTATAGATAAATGGGAGGATGCTGATTATGTAGTTGGATGTATAACTGTATTTTGCGGAAACGTTCGTTTAATAGATAACATACGATATAAATAAAATTTGGTATCTTATGTACATAAATGTCTTAAAAAGTAAAATCCATAGAGTTACAATTACTGAATCGTGTTTGGATTATATTGGTAGTATTACTATTGATGAAGATATTATAGATGCAGCTGGTATTATCCCGAATGAGAAAGTACAGATTGTCGATAATAATAACGGGAGTCGGTTTGAAACATATGTTATTCCCGGAGAAAGAGGAAGTGGTGTAATTTGTGTGAATGGAGCTGCAGCTCATTTGGTTAAAGTAGGAGATATTATTATCATAATGGCATATACATGGCTTCCTTTAGAAGAAGCAAAAGTGTTTAAACCTAAAGTGATTTTTCCTGATACACAAACTAATAAGATATAAAAAAAGGCTGACATATGTCAGCCTTTTTTTTATATTTCCATATTCGAAGAATTTTCTGATATAGGTTCTTTCATTGATGCTGCATTCATCTTTAAAAGATTAACTTCTTTATCTGATAAATAACGCCATTTGCCTCTTGGAAGATTTTTCTTAGTTAATCCTGCAAAATACACACGGTCGAGTTTAATAACGTGGTAGTTCAATGCATCAAATAAACGACGTACTATACGATTTTTTCCTGAGTGAATTTCAACACCTAATGTACGATGATCTCCTTCTTTTACAAAACTGATTTCATCAACTTTAATGACTCCATCTTCTAATTGAATACCATCTACAATTTTTTGAAAATCTTCTTCTGTTATATCTTTATCAAGAGTTACTTGGTAAATTTTCTTTTTATCGAATTTAGGATGAGTTAATTTAGAAGTTAAATCTCCATCATTGGTAATAAGAAGTACTCCTGTAGTATTTCTATCAAGACGTCCTACCGGGTATACCCTTTCTTTACAAGCATTCTTTATTATATCTAAAACCGTAAATTTGGCATGTGTATCCTCTACTGTTGTTACACAATCTTTTGGTTTGTTCAATAATATGTATACTTTACGTTCTGCTTTTATTGGCTGATCGTGGAAATATACGCTATCAGTTGCAGGAATGATTTTTGTTCCTAATTCGGTTATAACATTTCCATTTACGGTAATTACACCTGCTGTTATATATTCGTCAGCTTCACGACGTGAACACAAGCCTGAATTTGCAATGAATTTATTTAATCGCATTGGTTGTGACAAGTCTATATAGCTATCGCGGTATTCGTATTGTTTTTTATTTTGGAAACGATTGTTTTGTGAATAATTGTTGAAATTATTGTTCTTGAATTGTCCGTTTTTATTGTATCGGTTGTTGTTATTGTTGTTTCCGAAATTATTGTAGTTATTATATCCGCCGTTATTGTTGCGGTAATTTTTGTAACTGTTGTTATTACCGTTATTATTATAATTATTGTAATTATTATTGTAGCTATTATAACGGTTATTGCCATTATATTGAGCATTATAGTTTCCGGCAGGATTATTGTATCTCCTATTTTGGTTTTGGTAGCTGGCATTGTACTCACCATTTCTAGAACCATTTTGGAAGTTGTTTCGTCCGTAGCGGTTACCTTCGTTGTTGTAATGCCCTTGGCGGTTTTGGTAATTAGGATTTACGTTGTTATAACGTGAATTACGAAATTCCCCATTGTAATTTTGTTCTCGTGAATAGTTGTTGGGGCGGTTATAATGGTTGTAATTGTAGGAAGTATTATTGCCCTCACGAGATATTTTACTTCCAATACGAGGTCTTTTTATTTTGCCTTCATCGGCAGATTGACCTTCATTGTTGTTAAATTGTGTGTCCATTAAATTGAATATAAATTAAATTAAAAATGATAGTATTATCTACTTACTAAACTTTGCAAAGTTACAATTAATTTTTTGCATGAAAAAGGGCTGGTGAAATTTTTTTTATTTTTCCGTTTAACATAATAGTTATGTAAAAATATATTATTATCTTTGCACCCATATGTGTAACGGAAAAATATAATAATAAATAACTCATATACAATTAATTATGAATATTACTCGTACGGATATTGATGCATTGAATGCAACAATTAATCTTCATTTTGACGAATCAGACTATTCTGAATTAGTAGAAAAAGAATTAAAAAAGTTACGCCAAAAAGCTAATGTTCCAGGATTTAGACCGGGAATGGTACCTATGGGTATGATAAAAAAAATGTATGGACGTGGCGTTAAAGCTGATGAGTTGAATAAACTTATCCAACAAAAATTATTTGAATATGTAAAAGATTTGGATATTCTTTGTGAGCCTCTTCCAAACGTTGAAGATGAATCAAGAAATATTGATTTTGAGAATGATAAAGAGTTCGATTTTAAATTTGATATCGCTTTAGCACCTGCATATGAGCCTACTTTAAATAAGAATACTTCTATAAAGTATTACGATATTACTATTACCGATGAAATGGTAGATAATCAAGTGAAAAATTATGCTGCTCGCTTTGGTAATTATTCTCAAGTAGAAGAGTTGGTTGATAAAAAAGATATGCTTAAAGGTAATATCTTAGAAGTGAATGCAGAAGGTAAAGTGGTTGAAACCGGAATTAAAGTGGATGATGCTGTTTTAAGTCCTGCTTATATTAAAGATGAAGATCAACAAAAATTATTTGACAATGTAAAAAAAGGTAGTGTTATAATTTTTAACCCTAAAAAAGCTTTTGAAAATACAGCTGAGATTTCTTCTATGTTGAAGATTTCTAAAGAAAAGGCCGAAGAATTAACTGCTGATTTCCGTTATGAAGTGACTTCTATTACTCATTACGAAGAGTCTGCTATAGATCAATCTTTATTCGATAAAGTATATGGTGAGGGCATTGTAAAATCAGAAGAGGAGTTCAAAGCAAAAGTTGCTGATGGTATTAAAGAGTCTTATGTTGAAGATAGTAAATACAAATTTGGTATCGATGCAAAAGCTGCAATGTTGAAAAAAATGGATAAGCTCGAATTCCCGGAGGCATTTTTGAAACGTTGGTTATTAGCTACAAACGAAAATATGTCTGAAGAAACTTTAGAGAAAGATTTCCCTACTATGCTTGAAGATTTAAAATGGTATATCTGTAAGAGCAAAATAGCTAAGAAGTTTGACGTTAAAGTTGAAGAAGACGATATTAAAGATTTTGCAAGAAGAATGACTAAAATTCAATTTGCTCAATATGGTATGACAGGAATGCCTGATGATGTTTTAGATAATTACGCTAAGAATATGTTGAGTAAAGATGAAACTCGTCGTAATGTTATCGAAAAAACACTTGAAGATAAAGTATTTGATGTTATTAAGAATAATGTTAAAGTCGTTGATACTCAAGTTAGTGTTGAAGAATTTAATAAATTGTTCGAATAATAATTGATTTTTAGATAGAAAAAAAGAATGCTATTTTTATAGCATTCTTTTTTTTATTATATAGTGGTAGCCTATAACTTACTATTCTTTGATATCAGTAAGAGTGTTATTAACACTGAGATGAATGAAGATACAAAGATGTTGGACATCAACATTATTTGATATTTAATAGCAATATCAGGAGAAGATCCTCCCAATATCTGTCCTGTCATAGTCCCCGGCAATGATATTAAACCCATTATTGCCATAGAAGCAATAGTTGGATTAAAACTTTGTATTAAGGCTCCCTTAATAAAAGGCGATTGAGCCTCTTTAAATGTTGCTCCGTTTGCTAATCTGTAATAATATAATTGGAGGTCTCTTTGAAAATTGTTTTTATATGTGTTTATCGCTATAACATTTGCAGATAACATATTCCCTAATATCATACCGCTTATAGGTATAAAATATCTCGCGTCGAACATATTGTCTAACTCCAATATCATATTCATGAAATATAAATCAATGAATATTATTGAAGATAGTAAAGAAGATGTTATGGAAATAAATAATTCTTTATAAGTGGAGTGAGTTCTGCGAATAATAGTATCAGATGCAATTATTATCATTATTAGTACCCATATAAGGTTTACCCACCATAAATTCAGTTTAAACATATATTTAAGGTAGAATCCAACAAAAAATAGTTGTATAGACATTCTAATAACAGCAATAAATGCATCCTTAGATAAGCCGGTTCTATAATAATTTAAAAAGAATATTGGAATGGAAACAATAATAAAACCCCATACCATAGAAGACCATGAAATATCCATTATAATTATAGTTTAGGTATTAGTATTTTATTGTCAAAAGAATTAATAAAGGTCTCATCATGAGAGATTGCAATCATTGTTACGTTAGATAATGATTGTAGTAGTTGAATTGTTAGTTGTATTGATTTGTTGTCTAATGCTGATGTTGGTTCATCTAACAACAATAAAGGTTTTTTTAATAGTATAGTTGTAGCCAAAAGTATTCTTTGTTTCTCACCGCCTGAAATTTCATTAATCCTGGAATTCAGTAGATTTTTATTTAGTCCCAATAAGTTGAAAAAATTAATAATCTCTTCCAAGCTTGGAGTATTCGATTTGTTTATTTTAAATTCAAAAGGAGAGTATATTAGTTCTTTAACGGTGGAGTATGGTAAAGAAATATCTTGGGGTAGATACGAACTAATGCTCCTAATGTACGAATAAGTGTCGTTATTACACTCTTTATTATCTATATAGATAGTGCCGTTTACTGGATGTTCAAATCCTAAAATGGCATTTAATATAGTAGATTTTCCACTGCCTGATGGCCCATATAGTACGTATTTATCCCCTTTATTAATATGAAAAGACAAATTATTAATTAATAATTTGTCTTTATAAATGAAATTACAATTTATAAATGAAATCATTTTTTCTTAGTTGCGAACGACATAAATATTCCTAAGCAAACGCCCAATAGTGCAGCAAATAATACTCTGTACTCAGGAGCGAGCATAAAAGTTATAGTATGTGCCGGTATCCAAAATAATGGAATGGTTTTTTTGAAAAGGAAATTCCAAATAGTATTCCAATCTAAATTAGCGAAAATGTTGCCGAAATGAATCTTAGAAAAATATCCTTTTATTGTTCCGCCGTTATTTAAGATATGAGTATCACTTACTTTGTGTATTACCATGAATACCGGAGCAAATATACAATTCATAAATACGGATATAGAAAATGCGGCAAGGAAATGATATCCGCTTTTAGAAACCAAGATACTCGTTTTAATTAATTCTCCATAGGTAGTTTCAGTAGGTGTAATTCCTAATGTGCATAAGAATGCCGGAACACCATTTGAAAAAATAGTCATTGCAGCGGATATTAGAACACCTAAAAATCCCCAAGTAATTCCTCGAGGTATAACGCCAAAACCTTTTGTGGAATATTCGCCGGTTTTTATGCGAAGACCTATGCATTCCCCAGCTGTGGATAAAATAGCAAATTTGGCAAAACTCATCAAGTATGGATGATTTTTTGTGGATGTTATAAACCATTCATATACAGTGTCTGAAATGAAGAATGGTGCGATAACTATTAAAGAACAAATGATAAAAATAATGTCGTTTTTTTTCATATTAGTATTACATTATATAAATAAAAAACCGACTGTAACTATCAATGGCTACATAGTCGGTTCTACAGTACCCAGAGCCGGGATCGAACCGGCATGGAGTTGAATCCACTGGTGTTTGAGACCAGCGCGTCTACCAATTCCGCCATCTGGGCTTCATTTTAAAACTTTGCAAAGGTAGATATTATTTTTTAATTGACCAAATATATTCTTAAAAATTTCTTATTTGACTGAATATAAAATAGTTGTCGGTATATATTGATAAATATACAATAATATACTGCCGTTTAATGATTACGAGCTAATTGATTTTTGGTAAAAAAAATCGATGAATATAATGTATATGATAATTAATTTGTAAATTTGCGGAAATTAAAATATTATACATTATGAAAAAAAATAGTCTGTTATTGTTTGTAGTTGCTATCTTGTTTTTGTCAGGATGCAGTATAGTGAATGGCGTTAAAAGTGCTTATGAATTAACAAAATGTAATTTTGATTACAAGAGTATAAGCGATATTAATATAGCTGATGTGAAGTTAAGTGATGGGTTGTCTGTTACTAACATTGCTAATCTAACTAAGTTCCTTTTAAGCGATTTTACTTCATTACCTATCGATATGGTAGTAAATCTTAATGTTTCTAATCCTTCTGATAAAACGGCATCCATTCATGGTTGCGATTATACTATTAATATTGATGGATTGGATGTTGCAGAAGGCAATCTTGATTCACCTTTGGAGGTTGAAGCCGGTAAAACAGGCGTAATGGCATTACGAGTAAAAACTGATTTGAAAAGTGTAATGACTGCTGAAAATCGGAGTACTATTGTTTCTATTGTAAAAAATCTTGCCGGTATCTCTTCTGAAAAATCAAAGATTAATATGAAATTAAATCCTTATTTTAAATCAAATAGTAGGGTTGTTTCCAGTATAGCAATCCCGGTTTCTTTCGAATATAACGGAAAACAAAGTAAGTAGTGAATTAATTTATGAATTGGCAGCAGTTAATTACCACAAAACGTTTCGGGTTGGAGAATTTTCATCAAAAGCATGATGATAGATCTGAATTTGAACGAGATTATGATAGATTGATTTTCTCACCTTCTTTTAGAAGATTACAAAATAAAACTCAAGTATTTCCTTTGCCGGGGCATATTTTTGTCCATAATAGGTTGACTCATAGTCTTGAAGTCTCTACTGTCGGAAAATCTATTGGAAATAAAATATCTTATGAGTTATTAAAAAAGTACCCGGAAATACCATCATTATCATCTATTGGAGCAATTGTTGCTGCAGCTTGTCTTGCTCATGATTTGGGAAATCCTCCTTTCGGTCATTCCGGAGAAAAAGCTATAGGTTCTTTTTTCTCAGAAAGTATTGGTCAATCGTATAAGAGCGTTGTAAAAGTTGACAATGAACAATGGACTGATTTTGAAAAGTTTGAGGGTAATGCAAATACATTCCGGATGCTGACTAATAAATTTATAGGAAGGCGAGAGGGTGGTTTTGTACTTACGTATTCTACATTGGCTTCTATTGTTAAATATCCATATCCGTCGATTTCAGCACCTAACGGGAAGAATAAATTCGGTTTTTTTCAAGCGGATATATCTTCGTATGAAAAAATTTCAAAAGAGTTGGGTGTTAAATTATTAATAGAGGAATCTAAATGTTATGCAAGATTTCCACTTGTATATATTGTTGAAGCTGCAGATGATATTTGTTATCAAATAATGGATATTGAAGATGCTTTTAAACTTAAAATATTCAATTTTAGACAAGTAAAAGATATGTTTTTCCCTTTCTTTTCTTTTGAAAAACGAGAAAGAATAGAAAGTATAATGGATGATATCTTGGATGAAAATGAGAAAATTGCATATTTAAGAAGTTGTGTTATCGGACGATTAGTAAGTTTAGTTAGTGAAGTCTTCATTGAAAATGAGCAAGATATACTAATGGGAAAATTTAATGGTTCTTTGATTTCTCATTTGCCGAAAGATATTTATGATGCATATAACAATGTTTCAAGTTTGGCATATTCAAAAATTTATTTATCACAGATGGTTGTTGATGTAGAACTTGCCGGTTATAAAATCATTTCAGAACTATTGAAGGTATTAATGGAGGCGATTTTTTCTCCTAATAGGGCATATTCTCAGCAAATTTTGCGTCGAATTCCATCTCAATATGATATTACTTCTAATTCAGATTATATAAAAATTATTAGCATATTGGATTATATTAGCGGTATGACAGATGTATATGCTCTTGATTTATATAGAAAAATAAATGGTATGAGCTTGCCAATGATTTAATTTGTTACTTTTCTTTAAGAATCTCTTGCGAAAGTAAAAATATTAACGTAAATTTGTGGCGAAAATTAGTAGAGAACATTTTGGTGAAATTATAATACTTATATGAACAACGAAAAAAGAGTTTATACCTTCGGAAATGGAAAAGCAGAAGGTAGTGCAGATATGAGAAATCTGCTTGGTGGTAAAGGTGCAAACCTTGCCGAGATGAATTTAATTGGAGTACCTGTTCCTCCTGGATTCACTATTACAACAGAGGTTTGCAATGAATATTTCGAAAAAGGTAAAGATTGTGTAGTTGAGTTGCTAAAACATGATGTTGAGAGCGCATTAGCTAATGTGGAAACTTTGATGAATTCCAAATTTGGCGATGTAAACAATCCATTATTGGTTTCTGTACGTTCAGGTGCTAGAGCTTCTATGCCTGGTATGATGGATACAATTTTGAATCTGGGTTTAAATGATGATGTTGTTGAGGGTTTGGTTCGTAAAACTAATAACCCTCGTTTTGTTTGGGATTCATATCGTCGATTTGTACAAATGTATGGCGACGTTGTTTTAGGAATGAAACCCGTAGACAAAACAGCTATCGATCCTTTTGAAGCAATTATTGAAAAAGTTAAAGAAGAAAAAGGTGTTAAGTTAGATACGGAACTTCAAGAAGAAGATTTGAGAAAATTAGTATCTCTCTTCAAAAAAGCTGTAAAAGAACAAACTGGTAAAGATTTCCCTAATAATGCTTACGACCAATTGTGGGGTGCAATTTGTGCTGTTTTTGATTCTTGGATGAATGAGAGAGCCATCTTATATCGTAAAATGGAAGGTATACCTGCAGAATGGGGTACCGCTGTAAATGTACAAGCTATGGTATTCGGTAATATGGGTAATACTTCTGCAACCGGTGTTTGTTTCTCTCGAGATGCTGCAACAGGTGAAGATATATTTAATGGCGAATACTTGATAAACGCTCAAGGAGAAGACGTTGTTGCCGGAATTCGTACTCCTCAACAAATTACTAAAGAAGGCTCTATTCGTTGGGCAAAATTAGCAGATATCTCTGAAGAGGAACGTGCAGCAAAATACCCTTCTATGGAAGAGGCTATGCCTGATATATATAAAGAACTCGATGAATTACAAACAAAGCTTGAGAATCACTATCGTGATATGCAAGATATGGAATTCACTGTTCAAGAAGGTAAATTGTGGTTCCTTCAAACTCGTAATGGTAAACGTACCGGAGCTGCTATGGTTAAAATTGCTATGGATATGCTTCATCAAGGTATGATTACAGAGCAAGAAGCTGTATTGCGTGTTGAACCTAATAAATTAGACGAACTTCTTCACCCTATTTTCGATAAAAAAGCATTAAAGAAAGCTGTTGTTCTTACTAAAGGTCTTGCAGCTTCTCCGGGTGCAGCTTCTGGTAAAATAGTTTTCAATGCAGAAGATGCTGCTATTTGGGCTGATAGAGGCGAAAAAGTAGTAATGGTTCGTATCGAAACTTCTCCGGAAGACCTTGCCGGTATGGCTGTTGCTCAAGGTATATTAACCGCTCGTGGAGGTATGACTTCTCATGCTGCCGTTGTGGCTCGTGGTATGGGTAAATGTTGTGTATCCGGAGCCGGTGCTTTAGTTATCGACTATGCAAATAAGACATTGAAGGTTGCAGGTCATACTCTTAAAGAGGGTGATTATATTTCAATTAATGGTTCTACCGGAGAAGTCTATGAAGGTGCTGTGGCAACAAAAGATGCTGAGTTGGATGCAGATTTCAGCGAATTGATGGCTTTGGCAGATAAATATACAAGACTAAAAGTTCGTACTAACGCTGATACTCCTCATGATGCAGAAACTGCTCGTAGATTTGGTGCTGTAGGTATCGGTCTTTGTAGAACAGAGCATATGTTCTTCGAAGGTGAAAAAATTAAAGCAATGCGAGAAATGATTCTTGCTGAGACTCTTGAGGGCCGTCGTGCAGCGCTTCGTAAAATATTACCTTATCAACAAGCAGATTTTAAAGGTATCTTTACTGCTATGAATGGTTACCCTGTAACAGTGCGTCTTTTGGACCCACCTCTCCATGAATTCGTTCCTCATGAGGAAAAAGAACAAAGAGAATTGGCTGAAATTATGGGCGTTACTTTCGATTATATTAGAAATAGAGTAAATTCTTTACACGAAGCAAACCCTATGTTGGGCCACAGAGGTTGTCGTCTCGGTAATACTTATCCAGAAATCACAGAAATGCAAACTAGAGCAATTTTAGGTGCTGCCTTAGACCTCAAAAAAGAAGGTATTGAAGCTATTCCTGAAATTATGGTTCCTCTTACAGGTATTCTTTACGAGTTTGCTAATCAAGAGAAGATAATTCGTGAAACAGCAGAAAAATTATTTAAAGAACGCAACGATAGGATAGAATTTAAAGTTGGTACTATGATTGAAATTCCACGTGCAGCATTAACTGCTAATCGAATTGCAAGTAAAGCTGAATTCTTCTCTTTCGGTACTAACGACCTTACCCAAATGACTTTTGGTTATTCAAGAGATGATATTGCATCATTCTTACCGGCTTACCTTGATATGAAAATTTTGAAAAACGACCCATTCCAAGTATTAGATCGTAATGGTGTAGGTCAATTAGTACAAATGGCTACTGAAAAAGGACGTAGTGTTCGCCCTGATTTGAAATGTGGTATTTGTGGTGAGCATGGTGGCGAGCCGTCTTCTGTTGAATTCTGCCATATGGTAGGCCTTGATTATGTAAGTTGCTCTCCATTTAGAGTACCTATTGCTCGTTTGGCTGCCGCTCAAGCCGCTCTGAAAAATAATTGATTTGTTTGATTTTTTTTAATAATAATATTGTGCCAAAACAAATGTAGATTAATTTGTTTTGGCACTTTTGTTTGCCGTTTGTTGATATTATCCGTTTATTTCTTTGTCATTCAAAATAATATTATTACTTTTGTAATCGATTAAAATGATTTTGTGAATTACATAAACTATTTATTATGAGAGGATTGAAAAATAAAATAGTTACTAGAATCGTTTCTTCTAATTATCTACCCAGCATTTTTATATTTTTGTTTGATGTTGGTTGTTGCGTATTTTCTTTTATTTTTGCGTACCTGCTTTCTGCAGATATATATTATTATCGATATACGGATTTCTTTCCTGTATTAGATTTTGGTATACTGAAACAACTGATTTTAGTTATTGGAGTGCAGTGTATATGTTTTTTGATTTTTAAACCATACGTTCGAATAATTAGATTCTCTACATTTTATGATGTTCTTCGTGTACTCTTATCGTGTCTTTTTACTTTTATTATTGTTTTAGGATTAAATTATCTTTTTACATCTCTATTTGATTATGGATTAGTTTATCGACTTGCTTTGGCTTTTTATTCTGCTACATCATTCTTTTTGTTATTTGCTTTTAGATTGTCAGTAAAATTATTCTATGATATTGTTATCAATAAATCAAAGAATAATATGACTAAAGTGGTGATATACGGTACGCAATCTATGGGTATTAGTATTGCACAAATGTTGATGTCTTCTACAGAACAATCATATAAAGTTGTTGGTTTCCTTAATGATGAGTCCAATGCAGAGAATAAATTAATTTTAGGATTGCCTGTATTTTCTACAACAGATAAGAGTGTGATGCTTTCTGATTTGAAAAAGCATGGAGTAGAAAGTATTATTGTTTCTCCTATGAAAATCAAGCAATTGGATAGATATAATGCATTCGACACATTTATAAAAAATAATATACATATCCTCGTACTTCCAAATATTAGTAAAATAGAAGATACTGTTTCTCGTGTTGATGTCGAGAAAAATCTTCGTAATATACAAATAGAAGATTTACTATATCGAGAATCTATTGATATAGATATAGAGCCTGTAAAAAATATGATTACAGATAAGGTAGTTTTGGTTACAGGAGCTGCCGGTAGCATCGGAAGTGAAATAGTTAATCAGGTGTTGAAGTTATCTCCGAAATTATTGATAATGTTAGATAATGCAGAAACACCAATGCATAATCTTCGCTTAAAAGTCAATGAAACATATAAGGATATACATTGTCAATATGTTATTGCAGATGTACGTATGGTAGAGCACGTTAAAAGTGTTTTTGAAGAATATCACCCTGATATTGTTTTCCATGCTGCTGCATATAAGCATGTTCCGCTTATGGAGGAGAATCCTTCTGAATGTGTTATAGCAAATGTATTGGGTACTAAACATTTAGCTGACTTGTCTGTTAGATATAATGTGAAATCATTCGTTATGGTTAGTACGGATAAAGCGGTTAACCCTACCAATGTTATGGGATGCTCTAAACGTATTGCAGAGATATATGTTCAAAGTTTGTATAGAAAACTTATCAGAACAAATATGGGTGTTACAAAATTTATTACAACAAGATTTGGAAATGTACTTGGTTCTAATGGTTCTGTAATACCATTGTTTAAAGAGCAAATAGCTAAAGGTGGGCCAATTACGGTTACTCATCCCGATATTATTCGATATTTTATGTCAATTCCGGAGGCTTGTAAATTGGTATTGGAAGCAGCAACGTTAGGTTCCGGTGGTGAGATATTTATTTTTGATATGGGAGAGCCTGTTAAGATTAATGATTTGGCAATAAAAATGATTCATCTTGCCGGTTTGGAAGAAGGAAAAGATATAAAGATAGAGTATACCGGATTAAGACCGGGAGAAAAATTATACGAAGAGTTACTGAATATAAAAGAGAAAGTTAAAAAGACTTCTAATGAAAAGATTATGATTGCTGATGTTCAGGAATTCGAATATGATGAGGTTATCCCTATTTATGAGGATATGATAAAAACCGCATTTGATAATAATAATATGGCGGTAGTTCGATTAATGAAAAAATTAGTGCCCGAGTATAAGTCTCAAAATTCTATTTATGAGTCAATTGATAAAGAAAATAATAGATAAATGGTAGTATTATAGTTCTACAAAATGGATAATCACTGATTATCCATTTTTTTTATTCTCTAATTGAAAAATAAATATTAATTTTGTAAATTGTATAATTATAATGTAAGGTGTTGAATGGCAGTTGCTGACATAGGCAAAAAGGACTTAGTTTGGACGATACTTGCTACTTTTTTTAAATTAGGAGCGGGTGTATTGTTGTTCCCTTTTATATTGAATAAATTACCTGCTCAAACAATAGGTATTTGGACAATATTTACCTCAGTAGGTGTAATATCTACTTTGCTTGATTTTGGGTTTAATCAATCTTTTGCCAGAAATGTTGCCTATGTTTTTAGTGGCGTAAAAAATTTACAGAAGCAAGGTTATCAAACTCTTAACGAAGATAATATTCCTGATGAATTAATTGATTATAATTTATTGAAGAGTACTATTCGTGCAATGCGATTCTTTTATTCTAGGGTTGCATTGTTCTTGTTTCTCTTCTTAATTTCGGTGGGTACTCTTTATATTCATTCAATTTTGAATGATTATACCGGAAATCAATCAGAGATATATGTTTCGTGGATTATCGTATGTTTGAATCAATCTTATAGTCTTTATACTTTATATTTTGAATCTTTATTGTATGGTAGGGGATTGGTAAAACGCTCTAACCAATTTGTCCTTTTGGGTTATTTGATGTATGTAATAGTAGCTGTAGTTTTCCTAATGTTGGGCTATGGATTAATAGCTATTGTTTCAGCTCAATTTATTTCTAATATTATTATTCGTTTAGGAGCGTCCATTTCTTTTTTTACTAAGGGTATTAAAGAGAAATTAAAATATGCAGACGACAGTAACTATAAAGATGTTCTTACTGCTATATCTCCTAATGCAGTGAAGGTTGGTTTATCTGCACTAGGAAGTTTTGTTATTAATAAGTCGAGTACTTTTTTAGGTCCATATTTTGTTTCTTTAGCCGATATGGGTGCATATGGCGTTACATTACAGCTTATTAATGTTGTTGCTTCTGTGTCTCAGGTATTTACAAATGTGTATATTCCTAAAGTATTTCAGTGGAGAGTTGAAAAGAAGATAGAAAAAATTAAACACATATTCTATACATCCAGCTTAATTTTATTTGTTGTATTTCTTGGTTCTTATGTGGTAGTCTTATTTTTTGGAAATTGGACTTTGAATCTGATGCATAGTAATACTCAATTAATTTCAAACGGACTGCTGTCATTGCTGTTTATACATACTTATCTTAGTACAAATCACGCTAATGCCGCACAATATTTATTGTCAAAAAACGAAGTTCCATTTTTTAAAGCTTCATTATGGTCGGCTTTTTTTACTTTGATATTATTCATTATATTTGAAGTGTTTTTAGATTTAAAACTCGTTGGTATGATATTAGCTCCAACTATAGCACAGTTAGTTTATCAAAACTGGAAATGGCCGTTAGAAGTAATAAAAGATTTTTATAAAGAAAAATAGATATGAATAACATAGAATTATTAAGTCCTGCAAGAAATGCGGAAATAGGTATAGAAGCAATAAATCATGGAGCTGATGCCGTATATATCGGTCCTCCACGATTCGGTGCCAGAGCTTCTGCCTCTAATTCTTTTGAAGATATAGAGAAATTGGTTGCGTATGCCCACCTTTTCCGTGCAAAAGTCTATGTTACTCTCAATACAATATTTGAAGATTCGGAGCTTGAAGAAGTATATAGTTTGATTGTTAAACTATATAATATTGGAGTTGATGCTCTAATTATTCAGGATATGTCTATCTTGGAGATGAATATTCCTCCAATACCATTGCATGCCAGCACTCAATGCGATATACGTACGTTAGAAAAGGTCCAATTTTTAGAAAAGTGTGGATTTAGACAAGTGGTTTTAGCAAGAGAAACTTCTATCGATACAATGAAATATATTGCTGATAATAGTAATGTAGCCTTGGAGGCTTTCGTTCATGGAGCTCTTTGTGTATCTTATAGTGGCCGCTGTTATTTAAGTCAATATCAGTGTAATAGAAGTGCGAATAGGGGAGTATGTGCTCAATTGTGTAGAGTAAAATACAACCTTATAGATGCTGATAATAATATATTAATATCAGATAAACACCTTTTGTCGTTAAAAGATTTTAATGCCTCTTTTTATTTAAAAAAGATGATTGATGCAGGTATTTCTTCTTTTAAAATAGAGGGGAGATTAAAAGATATGGAGTATGTTAAAACGATTACTGCATATTATAGGTTGTTGATTGATAGAATATTAGATGGTACACAATACAAGAAAACATCGTCAGGTAAAATAAAAATATTTTTTACTCCGGACATTGAAAAAACATTCTATAGAGGTTCTACTTCTTATTTTTTGGAGAAAAGAGAAGATAATATTTCTTCTTTTGATACTCCGAAGTCGAAGGGAAAATATGTTGGAAATGTCAAGCAAATTACTAATTCTTGGTTCTCGTTAGATAGAAATGTAGAAAAATTCTCGAATGGTGATGGTATCTGTTTTATTGATAGAAATGGTGAATTCGAGGGAATTAGAATAAATAAAGTAGATGGCGATAAATTGTATCCACTAAATATGCCTAATTTTAATAGAGGGACTTCTATCTATAAAAATTATGACGTTAATTATAATAAACTATTGGTTAATAAGAGTGCTGAACGTAAATTACCAGTAAAAATCACTGTTTATGAAACAGATAATGGATTGTATTTTGAAACAATTGATAGTGATAATATTATGTCTAAATATGAACTTCAAAGTTCGTTTGAGTTGGCAAAAAATTCCGATTCAATGAAGAGAGTTTGGAGAGAAAATTTTTCTAAGTTGGGAAATACTATTTTCGAACTTGAAGAGTTAAATTTTATGTTGACACAAATGTATTTTATTCCTTCTTCTTTATTGAATCAATGGAAAAATATTATTGTTCAGAATCATTTAGAAGCTCGAAAAATATCATATCAAAGAGAATATTTTGAAATACATCCTACATGCCATCCTTATGTTTCAGATAAAAAAATCGATTATTCGTTAAACGTACATAATACTTTATCTAAGAAGTTTTACGAACGACACGGATTGGAAAATGTGCCATTGTCTTTTGAATCTCAATCTGTTCGAGTAGAAGAAGTAGAACTGATGCGTACTAAGTATTGTATAAAATATGCTTTGGGTTACTGCTCAAAAAATATAAATAAACCACAAATAAAAGAACCATTATTTTTATCGAACGGAAAAGATAAATATAGACTTTTATTTGATTGTAAAAATTGTGAAATGATTATTAAAAAGGGATAGTTATTTTGAATTAATTTGATAAATATGGAGTATAGATTATCTGATTGGTTGCCTACAAATAAGAAAGAAGCTGAAATACGTGGTTGGAATGAGGTTGATGTTGTACTTTTTTCTGGAGATGCTTATGTCGATCATCCCTCTTTTGGTGCAGCACTAATAGGACGTGTAATAGAAGCTGCCGGATGGAAAGTAGCTATTGTCCCTCAACCGGATTGGCATGGAGACTTACGTGACTTTAAAAAGTTTGGTGAACCTAAAAAGTTTTTTGCTATTTCGGCTGGATGTATGGATTCTATGGTGAATCATTATACTGCAAATAAAAGACAAAGATCAGATGATCCTTATTCTCCGGATGGCAGAAGAGGGTTGAGACCGGATAGAACTACTATAGTTTATTCTAATATTTTAAAATCTTTATATCCTAACGTTCCAATAATTATTGGTGGTATTGAAGCTTCTTTGCGAAGATTTGCTCATTATGACTATTGGGATGATGCATATCATAAATCAATTTTAATTGATTCTAAAGCAGATATATTAATCTATGGTATGGGGGAAAAACCTATTACCTCTATTATTAAAGTACTGGATCAAGGTGGGTCTATTAAAGATTTGTATAACATACCTCAAATAGGTTATATTTCTGAAACAAAACCAAATTGTGAAAAATTAATTGAATTACCCTCTTATAATCAATGTTTTAAAGATAAAAAAATATCTGCTTTATGCTTTAAATTAATAGAGGAAGAGAGTAATAAATTAAATCAAACGGTATTGTGTCAGAAAAATGACAACGTTTATGTAGTAGTTAATCCCTCTTTTAATCCAATGACTACAGAAGAATTGGACGCAGTGTATGATCTTCCTTTTACAAGATTACCTCATCCAAAATATAAAGGGAAAAAAATTCCTGCTTTTGATATGATTCGTTGGTCTGTTAATACTCATAGAGGATGTTGGGGTGGATGTGCTTTTTGTACTATCTCTATTCATCAAGGGAAATTTATTGTATCTCGTTCTGAAAAATCAATGCTGAAGGAAGTGAAAAGATTAAGTGAAGATCCTGATTTTAAGGGATATTTGACTGATTTAGGCGGACCAAGTGCTAATATGTATATGATGAGAGGTAGAAATGAAGAATTGTGTAAAAAGTGTAGAAGACCTTCTTGTGCATACCCATCCGTTTGTAAAAATATGGATACAAATCATGAAAAATTATTAGCATTGTATAGAAATGTGGATAACCTTCCTTATATAAAGAAGAGCTTTATTGGTAGTGGAGTAAGGTATGATATCGCAATGCATGATACCGAAAATTTGGAAGTTAATAAGATTAATAAATTGTATCTCAGGGAGTTGATAAATAATCATGTGAGTGGTAGGTTAAAAGTAGCGCCAGAACATACGTCAGAATCGGTATTAAAAATAATGAGGAAACCACCATTCTCATTGTTCAAGGAGTTTAAAGATTTTTTTGATAGAGAGAATGAGAAAAATAATTTAAATCAGCAAATTATTCCATATTTTATTTCTAGTCATCCCGGATGTACCATTGCCGATATGGCAGAATTGGCAGTAGAAACAAAACAACTCAATTTTCATTTGGAGCAAGTTCAAGATTTTACTCCAACTCCAATGACGTTGGCTACAGAAATGTTTTATTCCGGATATAATCCTTATACTATGAATAAAATATATGTTGCTAAAACACAGAAAGAAAAGTTGGCTCAAAGACAGTTTTTCTTTTGGTATTTACCCGAAAAAAGAGATGAAATAAAAAAGGAATTGAGGAGCAATCATTTGGAATATTTGGTTGATAAACTCTTTGAAAAGAAGGGTAATAATAAAAGTAATAATTATGTTAGTTACGAAAATAGTCGTAAAGAAATGTTTAAAAAACGATACAAAAAGTAACTGATTATATGTATTGGTAATTGGAAAAAAAGTAGTAACTTTGCCAATAATAAAATAATAGGAAATAATAACAATATAGGTTGTATTGGATTTTTAAATTATTGAAAATTAGATAGTTATTAATATTGTTTGCAACTGATAGATTTATATATGAATAAAGAAAAGACACAAAGTACCGATGGATTGAAGAGTAAAACTACATGGAAACCCGGTACACTTATATATCCATTACCGGCCGCATTGATAAGTTGTGGTACCGTGGAAGAAAATAATGTGATGACTGTATCTTGGCTTGGAACTATATGTACAAATCCGCCAATGTGCTATATTTCTGTAAGACCGGAACGATATTCATACGATATTATTAAAAAGCATGGTTGTTTTGTTATTAATTTAACTAATGAAGCAATGGCTTTTGCTACGGATTGGTGTGGAGTTAAAAGTGGCAAAGATGTCAATAAGTTTTCAGAGATGAATTTGACTCCGGTGCAAGCAGAAGTTGTTAATGCTCCTATTATTCTAGAGTCCCCACTTTCTATAGAATGTGAAATAGTGGAGATTAAAGAACTTGGAAGTCATCACATGTTTATTGCTAATGTAGTAAATATTATCGCAGACCAAAGATATATAGATAAAACGACGGGTGCTTTTGATATGACAAAGGCAAAATTAATAGCCTATTCTCATGGAAAATATTACAAATTAGGAGATGAAATAGGTAGATTTGGATGGTCGGTGAAGAAGAAATAATTATTTTTTAACAACATAAATTTTTTATACCAATGAAAAAAGATAATCAAATCTTTGATTTAATCGAAAAAGAAAAACAACGTCAATTAAAGGGAATTGAGTTGATTGCTTCAGAAAACTTTGTTAGTGAACAAGTTATGCAAGCAATGGGTTCTGTAATGACAAATAAGTATGCAGAAGGTTATCCAGGCAAACGTTATTATGGTGGTTGTGAAGTTGTAGACCAATCAGAGCAAATCGCCATCGATCGTTTGAAACAATTATTTGGTGCAGAATGGGCAAACGTTCAACCACACTCAGGAGCTCAAGCAAATATGGCTGTATTTATGGCATGCCTTAATGTTGGAGATACTTTCTTAGGCTTGAATTTGTCTCATGGTGGTCACCTTTCTCACGGTTCTCCTGTTAATATGTCAGGTATTAACTATAAAGCATTAGAATATAGTGTAAAAGAAGAAGACGGACGTGTTGATTACGATCAATTGGAAAGAGTAGCACGTGAAAACAAACCAAAGCTTATCATTGCCGGTGCGTCTGCTTATAGCCGTGAATGGGAATATGCTCGTATACGTAAAGTTGCCGATGAAATCGGTGCAATTTTTATGGTTGATATGGCACACCCTGCTGGTTTAATAGCTGCCGGATTATTGGATAACCCTGTAAAATATGCTCACATCGTTACATCTACTACTCACAAAACTCTTCGCGGTCCTCGTGGTGGTGTTATTATGATGGGTAAAGATTTCCCAAATCCATGGGGTAAGAAGACTCCAAAAGGTGAAATTAAAATGATGTCTGCTTTATTGGATTCTGCTGTATTCCCTGGTGTACAAGGTGGACCACTTGAGCACGTTATTGCTGCTAAAGCTGTTGCTTTTGGCGAAGCTCTTCAACCTGAATTCAAAGCTTATCAAACTCAAGTTAAGAAAAATGCTGCAGCTCTTGCTAAAGCATTTATGGATAAAGGATATAAAATTGTATCAGGAGGTACTGATAACCACTCTATGTTAGTTGATTTACGCACAAAATTCCCTGAATTAACAGGTAAAGTGGCTGAAAAAGCCCTTGTTGCTGCTGATATCACAACAAATAAAAATATGGTTCCTTTTGATTCTCGTTCTCCATTCCAAACTTCCGGTTTGAGATTCGGTACTCCTGCTATCACTACTCGTGGCGTAAAAGAAGATATGATGCCTGTTATCGTTGACTTAATTGATAGAGTACTTAATGCACCTGAAGATGAAAATGTTATTGCTTCTGTTCGTGCTGAGGTTAATGAAATGATGGTAAAATATCCACTTTTTGCATGGTAATAATATAATGGGTAATAGAGCCTTGTGCTCTATTATCCTTTTTTTATATGACAGAGGTTATTGTTCAACTATTAGAAGATATTGATGCTACCGCTTTTTACGGCGTTAATAATATCAATATTAGGATATTAAAAGATCTTTTTCCTAATGTGAAATTTGTCGCAAGAGGAAGAATGATTAAACTTATTGGTAAGGATACCGAAGTGGAAAATCTAGTCAATATTATAAATATATTGATGAGAAAGGTAGCAAATACTAATAAGTTAACAGAAGATGAGATTGTAGATATTATAAAAGGTAATGAAGTTAAAACGATAGACGACGACAATCTTATCATTCATGGAGTGTCCGGTAAATCTATTTGTGCCAGAACTCCAAATCAACAATTGTTATTTAAAAAATATGCAGATAATGATTTGTTATTTGCAATAGGTCCTGCCGGTTCCGGAAAAACTTATACTGCTATTGCATTGGCAGTAAAAGCTTTAAAAAATAAAGAAGTAAAAAAAATTATATTAAGTCGTCCGGCAGTGGAAGCAGGTGAGAAATTGGGATTCTTACCCGGAGATATGAAAGAAAAAATAGATCCTTATCTCCAACCGCTTTACGATGCTTTGCAAGATATGATTCCTGCAAATAAATTGGCGGAATACATGTCAACCAATGTGATTCAAATTGCTCCGCTTGCATTTATGCGTGGACGTACTTTAGCAGACGCTGTTATTGTTCTCGATGAAGCTCAAAATACTACAATAGAACAAATAAAAATGTTCTTGACTCGTATGGGTTTGGGCTCTAAAATGATTATTACCGGAGATCTTACTCAAATAGATTTGCCTAATTCCCAAAAATCCGGTTTAAAAGATGCTCTTAATGTATTAAATGGTATTAAGGGTATTGCTGTAATTGAGTTTAATAAAAAAGATATTGTAAGACATAAATTAGTGCAGCGTATTGTTGAAGCATACGAAAATAGAAAACATTCTATTGAATAAAATATATAATCTCATATATTGAAAAAATACAACTAAAATATAATTATTATGATAGATAATGTACCAAATATAGCCGTTATGGGAGGTGGTAGTTGGGCTACTGCTATTGCTAAAATAATTTTACGAAATGTGCCACATATAACGTGGTATATGAGACGTCAAGAGCAGATTGACGAATTTAAAAGAGTAGCTCATAATCCCTCTTATCTATCATCTGTAACATTTGATATAGATAGAATTTCATTTACAAATAAAATTAATACTGCTGTAGCTAATAATGATATATTAATTTTTGCAACACCTTCGCCTTTTTTTAAATCTCATATGAAGAATTTGCGCCGAAGATTGGATTCTAAAATTATTGTATCTGCTATTAAGGGTATTGTGCCAGATGAAAATGTTGTCATCTCAGAATATTTTAATAAAGTATATAACGTTTCATACGACAGAATTTGTGCTTTGAGTGGACCATGTCATGCCGAAGAGGTCGCTTTGGAACGTACTTCATATTTAACTATAGCTTGTTCTGATAGAGAAATTGCTCGTCTTGTTGCCTCTTTAGTTAATACTGATTTTGTTAAGACTTCAATTTCTGATGATGTTTATGGTGTAGAATATTCTTCTGTGATGAAAAATATTTATGCTATTGCAGCAGGTATTTGTCACGGCTTAAAATATGGAGATAATTTTCAAGCAGTATTGGTTTCGAATGCTATTCAAGAAATGAATAAATTCTGTAATGCAGTTCACCCATTCCATCGTAATATTCAAGAATCCGTCTATTTGGGCGATTTATTGGTAACTGCTTATTCTAAATTTTCTCGAAATAGAACATTTGGAAATATGATTGGTAAAGGCTATAGTGTGAAAACTGCACAAATGGAAATGGAGATGATTGCTGAAGGATATTATGGCACAAAATGTATCCATGAAATCAATGAAAATTATCAAGTTAATATGCCTATAATGGATGCTGTATATGATATACTTTATCGTCATCAAAATCCTATGGCGGTTATGAGAGAATTGACTACAAAATTAATGTAATAAATAAATATATTTATGGATAGTATTAGTTTTAACTTCGATAAGACATTGAGTTTTATTTCCAAAGATGTATTGGTAAATAATTTTTCTTCAGCTAATGCTGCTTTGTCTGATTTGTTGGAAGGAAAAGGAAAAGGTAATGATTTTTTAGGTTGGGTAAATTTACCTAATGATATTGATGATACTATTTTGGGTAATATAGAGCAAACGGCAAAATTATTACAAGAAAATTGTGAGTATGTAGTAGTTATAGGTATAGGAGGTAGTTATTTAGGAGCAAAAGCCGTTATAGAAGCTATGAATAATAGTTTTGATTGGCTGCAAAAAGATAGAAAATATCCTATAGTTCTTTTTGCCGGACAAAATATTGGAGAAGATTACTTGTTTGAATTACAGCAACTTCTAAATAATAAAAAATTTGGTATTGTATCTATATCAAAATCCGGAACTACTACCGAGCCGGCTATTGCTTTTAGATTGTTAAAAACTCAATTGGAAAATCAAGTTGGAAAAGAGTTGGCAAAGAAGTTAATTATCTGTATTACCGATAAAGCAAAAGGTGCTTTACGTACGTTAGCAGATAAAGAGGGTTATACAACGTATATAATACCCGATAATGTTGGTGGTAGATTTTCGGTACTTACTCCGGTTGGATTGTTTCCAATTGCTGTTGCAGGTTATGATATTAGAGCTTTAATTAATGGTGCAAGGGATATGAAAAAAATCACTTGCATTGCAGATGAAAAGAATATAGCTCTTCGTTATGCAATTGTTCGAAACGAGTTATATAAGGAGGGTAAAAAAATAGAGTTGCTCGTTAATTTTAATCCTAAACTTCATTTTATTGCAGAATGGTGGAAGCAATTGTATGGCGAAAGTGAAGGTAAAGATGGTAAGGGTATATTCCCTGCTTCGGTAGATTTTACTACTGATCTACACTCTATGGGACAGTATATTCAAGATGGAGAAAGAACCATTTTTGAAACGGTTATTTCAGTTAAAACGACAACTAATAAATTATTAATTCCTTTCGATAAAGATAATTTGGATGGTTTAAACTATTTGGCAGAGAAGAGAATTGATAATGTGAATAAAATGGCAGAATTAGGTACTTGTATTGCTCATGTAGATGGTGGAGTACCTAACATGAAAATAGAACTGCCACAATTAAATGAATATTATTTAGGTCAATTATTGTATTTCTTTGAAATAGCTTGTGGTATAAGTGGTTATTTATTAGGTGTTAATCCGTTTAATCAACCTGGAGTTGAAGCTTATAAAAAGAATATGTTTGCTTTACTCGAAAAACCCGGTTATGAAGAAGAATCTAAACTGATAAAAAATAAATTATAATATTATGAAGTTTTCTATTATAGTACCCGTTTATAATCGATCAGAGGAGATAAACGAATTTCTTAATAGTCTGAAAAATCAAACAGATCGTGATTTTGAAGTTATTATTATGGAGGGTACTTGTGTAGATTCTTGTAAAAAAGTAATTGATAGATATTCTGATTGTTTAAATATTAAGTTTTTTGAAGAGAATACCGGACGTAGTGCAAGAAGAAATAACGGAATGGCTTTGGCTTCTGGAGATTATTTTTTACTTTTCGATTCCGATTGTATTCTACCTCCTCAGTATATATCTATTGTTCGTCAATGTCTTTCAAATAATTATTTGGATTGCTTTGGCGGACCGGATAATGCTGATGATTCTTTTACTGATTTCCAATTGGCAATCAATTATTCTATGACCTCTATAATGACTACTGGAGGTATTCGTGGTGGAAGAAAGAAAATGAAGAACTTTATGCCTCGGGCATTTAATATGGGTTTCTCAAGAAAAGTTTTTGAAACAACTCATGGATACCGGGAGATGATAGGGGAAGATGTAGATTTAAGTATGCGTATAAAAGAATCGGGTTTTTCTGTTGGATTAATACCTGATGCTTATGTATATCATAAAAGAAGAATAACTTTAAAAGGCTTTTTTAAACAAGTGAATACTTTTGGTAAAGCAAGAGTGCTCTTGTCTACTCTTCATCCGGGTTCGTTTAGAATTATGCATTTAATGCCATCAGCATTCTTTTTAGGTAATATATTTTTGATTCTTTTATCTGTATTGTTTTTAAATGCCTATTTTTTGTTACCAATATTCTTGTATGTACTCATGATTTTTATTGAGTCTTTGTGCAAGAATAAGAAGCTGAAAATAGCCCTATTATCTATCGTAACTAGTTATTGTCAATTATTTGGATATGGCATCGGTTATATAGATGAGTTTATTACAAGAAGGGCATCTAAGAGAAATGCTGAATCTCTATATCGTCAATAATTTAATAATAAGCAATTTATGAAAGTAGTATTATTAGCAGGAGGATTTGGTACTCGCTTAAGCGAAGCTACTCAGTTAATACCCAAGCCAATGGTGGAAGTGGGTGGAAAACCGATTATTTGGCATATTATGAAAATTTATAGCCATTATGGATTTAATGATTTTATCATTTGTTGTGGCTATAAACAATATGTAATTAAAGAATACTTCGCTAATTATTTTAGACATAATTGCGATATGACAGTTGATTTGTCGAATAATAGTGTGGAGGTGCTGGATAATCATTCTGAGAATTGGAAAGTAACTATGGTTGATACAGGCCTAAATACTTTAACCGGAGGTCGAATTAAACGTATTCAAAAATATATTGGAAATGTTCCTTTTTTATTGACATATGGAGATGGTGTGGGCGATATTGATATCAATGCTACCATAGATTGTCATAAACAATCAGGTAAATTGCTTACTATGACAACATATCAACCAAGTGGTAAATTAGGTGTTGTCGATATAGACGAGACTGGTGCTGTCGTTGATTTCTTGGAAAAACCTCAGAATAGCGGTTCGTGGATTAATGCTGGTTTTTTTGTTTGTGAACCGGGTGTATTTGATGTTCTTGAAGGAGATCATGAAATGTTTGAAAGAGAACCTATGCAACGTCTTTTGGCAAAACATCAAATTAATGCTTATAAACATATTGGTTTTTGGAAACCGATGGATACGTTAAGAGATAATGTTGAATTGAATCAATTATGGGATAATAATAAAGCCCCTTGGAAAATTTGGTAACCTATGTTCAGTGATATTTATAGAAATAAAAAGATAATAATTACCGGTAATACCGGATTTAAGGGCTCTTGGCTTTCTACATGGTTGATGCAGTGTGGAGCTAAAGTGTATGGTTATTCTATTGATATTCCTACACATCCCTCTATGTATGAAGAATTAAATCTTGAACAAAAAATCGAAGAACAAATATTTGCAGATATTAGAGATAAAGATTCTTTTGCAGAATTTGTGAATAGAATTAAGCCTGATTTTATTTTTCATTTAGCGGCACAAGCCATTGTTTCTACTTCGTATAAAAGTCCTTATGATACTATAACTACTAATGTAGTAGGAACTGCTTCCGTTCTCGACGCAATTAAAAATGTAGATTGGAATTTAACAGCAGTATTGATTACTAGTGATAAGGCGTATGATAATGTAGAGTGGATTTGGGGTTATAGAGAAAATGATGCCATGGGCGGAAAAGATGTGTATTCCGGTTCTAAAGGCGCAGCAGAGTTGATAATAAAAAGTTATTGGCATTCATTTATTAAAAATAAATCCAATATAAAATTAGGAATTGCCAGAGCAGGTAATGTTATTGGTGGTGGCGATTGGAGTAAAGACAGAATTGTTGTAGATACAGTTCAAGCCTATTCTAAAAATAATCCTGTAGAAATACGTAGTCCTAAAGCTACTCGTCCTTGGCAACATGTTTTGGAACCTCTCAGTGGATATCTCCGATTGGGAGAAATGTTGGCTTTAGAGAAAGTAAATAGTGGCGAGGCTTTTAACTTTGGTCCAAGAGCGGAACAAACAAAAACTGTATTGCAATTAGTAACTGATTTAGCTGAAAATTGGGGAATGGATTCCAATTCTTGTGTGAAAATCACAGGTCAAATTCCTTTTGAAGAAGCTAAGTTGTTAAAGCTTAATTGTGATAAAGCTTTGGCTTATTTGAATTGGCATTCAACACTCTGTTATCAATCTACAGTGAAATTTATTACAGATTGGTATAAAGCATATTATAATAATCATTCAACTGATTTATATGATATTACAGTTTCTCAAATAAGAGAATATGTACAAGAAGCAAAGAATCAAGAGTTGTTATGGAGTCTATAATTAATGGTGTTTCTGTTACCCCTTTAAAGAGAATTTTTACTCCAAAAGGTGATGTTTTACATGCTTTAAAATCGTCAGATTCCGACTTTTGTGGATTTGGGGAGGCTTATTTTTCGGAAGTTAAAAAGGGTGTTAGGAAAGGTTGGAAACGCCATAAAAGGATGAAATTGAATATTGTCGTAGTTTCCGGTGCTATACGGTTTATTATTTATGATGATAGACAAGGTAGTAATACTTGTGGACAATTTCATTCTTTAATTCTCTCATCAAGTGGTGCTTCTTATTCAGAATGTGAATTGATGAATGCAGAAGAATTGAATGCCGCTATGCAAGGTCCGGGTATTTATGCAAGGTTAACAGTAGATCCTATGTTATGGATGGCTTTTGAAGGGGTAGCAGAGGGTACTTCTATACTTCTTGATATTATTCCTGAATTGCACGACCCTGATGAGGCAGATAAAATGGATTTGAATCAATTAGAATGTAGTTTATGAATATCTTAATTACAGGTGCCACAGGATATGTAGGTAGAAGGGTAGTTAAACAGTTGATTGAGAATGATAAAAATATTTCTATATTAACTATTAATAGAGATATTAATAAAGCTCAATCAATTTTGCCGTTTTCTAATTGTAAACACGTATCTGTAAATGATATGGAAAAAGAGGTGTTGCTTTTTAGTCCGAATATATGCATACATTTAGCTACTTTGTCTACTTCGCGGAATGATGATGAAATAATTAATCCGATGATTGAAGCAAATATTACTTTCGGGGTGAAGTTGTTAGCGACTTTGTTTAAAGTAGATTCTTTACAACTATTTATAAATACCGGTTCTTTTGCTGAATATCGTAATGGAGTAGAAAATGGATTTAACGATGCTTATTTATATACAGCAACAAAGAGTGCTTATCGCCATTTTGTAGATTATTATTCTCAATTGAAAGGCTTTAAGTATATCAATGCCGTTCCGTTTACTATATATGGAGGTGATGATACTGCTAAAAAATTGATGGATTACATGATGGAGAGTATTAATGCTAAAGAGCCTGTAAAAATGTCACCCGGTAATCAAATTTTAGACTTTGTACATGTTGATGATGTAGTACGTTTTTACGTATCGGCAGTGAACTCGATAAATAACATCTCTTTATTACCTAATGGAAGTAACTATTATTTGGGTACCGGAATTGGAACAAGAGTAAAAGATTTAGCAACGCTTATTGAATCAAAAATTCATAAACGACTTAATATTTTTTGGGGAGGTTTGAATTATCGTCCTTTAGATGTTATGTATGCAGTAGCTCCTACAGAAGATAATAATCAAGTAATACCATGGAAAACTCAAATTTCTTTGGATCAAGGTATAGATAAATTAATTAAAAAATATGATATATATGAAAATTAAGAATATGCTTAAAGCGATGCTACCATATTTGATAGCAATTGCCGTATTTTATATTGTAACATTAGTATATTTTCTTCCTACCTTTTTAGAAAATAAAGATTTGGCACAAGGTGATGTTGTGAGTTATTTAGGATGGGGACAAGATGCTCGAGAATATCATAATCAGACCGGGGAATATTGTTATTGGTCGAATACTATGTTTGGCGGTATGCCTGTAAATTATTCTTTTCCACTTCCTACCAATAATATCTTTCAATATCTCAGATTGCCTTTAACTGGCTTTTTACCATATAATACTGCAGGAGTTTTTTTCTTATACATGTTGGGATTTTATATTTTCTTACTCTCAATAGGTTGTAAAAATATGTTGAGTATTTTCGGTGCTATCGCTTATGCATTATGCTCTTATAACTTAATCATTATAGATGCCGGCCATGTAAGTAAAGCATTGGTAATGGGTACAATGGCTCCGATTATAGGCGGTATTATTTTGTGTTATAAGCGAAAATATATTCCCGGTATTATCATAACCCTTATTGCTACGGGAATGAATATTTATTGGAATCATCAACAGATTACATATTATTTATTACTAGTCATTATTTGCTTAGCAATTGTATATTTTATATATGCAGCTAAAAATAAACAGATAAAACAATATCTTTTGTCATCCGTGATTTTAGTTATAGTGGCTGTAATGGCTATTGCTCCTGCTATCGATAAATTAGTACCTACAATGGATTTTTCTAAAGAAACTATGAGGGGCGGTGCAGTTTTAAAATCTGACCCTAATGGTAATAATGAAAATTCAGGGTTAAATATTGATTATGCTTTTATGTGGAGCTATGGTAAAACCGAAACATTTACATTGTTAATTCCAAACTTATACGGAGCAAGCTCTCATTATAATATTGGAAAAGATTCAGAAACCTATAAGAAATTAAAACCTACAGGTCAGGCAGATAGTATCTGCAAAGCTGCTCCTATGTATTGGGGAGATCAACCTTTTACATCAGGTCCTGTGTATGCTGGCGCTATTGTTTGTTTCTTGTTTATCTTGGGATTGATAATTTGTAAAACAGCAGATAAATGGTGGATTCTTATTAGTACTATAATAGGAATATTATTGTCTTGGGGTAAAAATTTTGAACTATTCAATTCCTTTATGTTTGAATATTTGCCTTTGTATAACAAGTTTAGAACTCCATCTATGTCGTTGGTTATAGTTAATTTTACTATGCTTACAATGGCAATTATGGCGTTAAAAACTATATTTGAGTCTCAAAATAAACGACAATTTATCAAACCGATAATAATTTCTTTATCTATATTAGGATGCTGTTTGTTGATGTTTATCTTATTTTCTAGTGCTCTCTTTGATTTCTCCGGAGAAACAGATAAAAATTTACCTGAATGGTTAATAGGGGCATTGGTAGAAGATAGAAAAAGTATGTTAGTATCAGATGCTGTTCGGTCTTTACTTTTCATAATAGGCGCAGCTGTATGTTTGTTATTATACGTCTATCGTTTAGATAAAGTTAAACCTTATTATATCCTATTACCTATATGCTTGTTGATGGTTGTTGATTTATGGGGGGTTGCAAAGCGTTTTGTAAATTTTGATAGTTTTCATCCTCAAAAATCAGTTAAAACTATTACTGAAACTGACTTAGATAGAATGATTAAAAATGATAGACCTAATGACCCTGATTATCGTGTCTTAAATTTGGCTACCAATACATTTAATGAATCACAAACTTCATATCATCATAAAACTATAGGAGGTTATTCGCCTGTTAAATTACGTAGATTTCAAGATCTTATTGATTATTATTTTAATCCGATTAATCAGAATGTGATTAGTATGTTTAATACAAGGTATATCATATATCGAGATAATGAAGGAACGAAAGTACAGCGAAATAATAATGCAATGGGGCATGTGTGGTTTGTAGATAGTATTGCTTGGATGAATACTCCTGATGATGAAATTGTTGCTTTAGAATCTTCAAATCTTAGTTCTACCGCATTAGTTGATGTTGCATGGAAGAATTATGTAACAAGAAATGAATATCAAACCGACTCTATGAATACAATAGAATTGTCTGATTATGTAAATCCTGGTAGATTAGTATATGAATATAATGCACAATCTCCGCAATTAGCAGTGTTTAGTGAGGTGTATTATAAAACTTGGAAAGCATATATTGATGGTACTGAAGTGCCTTTATTTAGAGCTAATTATATTCTTAGAGCATTAGAAGTACCGGCAGGTAACCATAAAATAGAATTTATTTGTCGTGATGAATTGTATGATACATGCCATAAAATATCTATGATATTTTCTATAATTGTTCTCCTTGGTTTTGTTTCCGGTATCGCATACTGTTTTATTAAGCAAAGGAAAAATATTAATGTGAAATAACTTGTGAAAATATCCGTAATAATACCATTATATAATGCAGAAAAATATATTCAACAGTGCTTGAATAGTCTGCTAAATCAAACTATTATCGATGATATGGAAATTCTGGTAGTAGATGACCATGGAAAGGATAATAGTGTTGAACAGGTGAATTATGTACGGACAAATCATAAATTAGGAAATCATATTTTTATTTATGAAACTCCATTTAATAGTGGTGCTTGGGCTGCAAGAAATTTAGGAATAGATAAAGCAACCGGTGAATGGTTGGCTTTTGTGGATGCAGACGATTGGTGTGAACCTGATATGTATGAAACTCTTTTTAGAGTTGCTAATGAAAATGATGCAGATTTTTCTTTTTGTTATGCTCAAAAAGAATTTGCTAATGGTAAAAGAAAAAAATTGAAACAACCATTAATTACTAATGGACCAATTTCTGCAAAAACAAAAAAAATTCTTTTCACATCAGGCGTAGCATATTTTTGGACAGGATTGTATAATAAACAGTTCCTATTACAGAATGAAATAAAATTTCCACAAGGTAAATTTTCAGAGGATAGCTTTTTTTGGTGGCATGCAATCTCTTGTTGCCATTCTATTGCTTATTGCGATAAATTAGGATATCATTATAGAATTCAATCAAATAGTGTATCGAAGATTCCGGATTCTGAAAAACATAGTAAAAAACAGTCTATGTATAATGATTTAATTTATTTATTAAGGGAAAAATCATTATATTCCGATTTTAAGGTAGAATTAGATTACTTGTATATAAAAAAAGGACTATTAATTCCGTTAATAATATATGCAGTAAATACAAATAAATTTGAATCGGCGGTGATTTCATCATTGATAACAAAGGCTAAAGAATTAGGTATCGATATTAAAATTAATAGATATTTAAAGTCTGATATAATAAATAAGTGTTTGCTTTTGGGTTTCATGAAATGTCCATTATTGATGAGATTCCTATTTCGTATTTTAATTAAAACAGATCCTTTTTAATCTAATCTATAATATATAAATAATTATGAAGAAGAATATAGTTGTACTCACCGGGGCTGGAATTAGTGCAGATAGCGGTCTTGCTACTTTTAGAAATTCAGATGGTTTGTGGGCAAATCATAGAGTAGAGGATATATGTACTACCGAGGCTCTTTATCGAAATAGAAGCCTCGTTATTGAATTTTATAACCATCGTAGAAAAGAGATGATGGAGGCACAACCTAATCCGGCACATTATGCTTTGGTAGACCTTGAAAAAGAATATAATGTAACCGTAATTACGCAAAATGTAGATAATCTACATGAAAGAGCCGGATCAACTAATATAGTTCATCTTCATGGAGAATTGACTAAGCTATGTAGTTCAAAAGATACTTCTAAAACTATAAATATTGATGGTTGGCAACAAGACTTACAAGCAAAACATGCAGATGGTTCGTTACTTCGCCCGTTTATAGTTTTTTTTGGTGAGGCTGTTCCAAATATGGATGTTGCTGTTGAAATTACTAGAAAAGCAGATATTCTAATTATTATAGGTACTTCATTAAATGTGTATCCGGCTGCTTCTTTAGTACATTTTGTAGAGAATAGTGTACCCATCTATATCGTAGACCCTGCATTGAATGATAAAGATAGTGTTTTGCAGTACCCTAATGTGTCGAATGCTATTTTCCCTTATCCCTATCGAGGTTCGGTTGGCGTGCCATTATTAGTTAATAATTTATTGAATAAGTAGGATATGGACCTTAGCATTGATAGCTTTTTATTGATTATTTCGGTTTTAGTCTTCATAAGTCTTATTGTAGGAAAAGCCGGATACAAGTTTGGTGTGCCTACTTTATTGTTGTTTTTAATCATTGGCTTGATAGCAGGTACCGACGTATTAAATATTATTGATTTCGATTCACCTGTATTGGCTCAGAATATTGGTGTTTTATCACTGAATGTGATATTGTTTTCCGGAGGTATGGATACAAGCATTAAAGAGATAAAACCTGTAGTAATTCCCGGCTTGATATTGGCAACGTTAGGTGTATTGTTAACAGCAATTATAACAGGATTATTTATTTATTTTATTACTAATAATTTTTTTACATCTATATCTTTTTCTATTGTTGAAGCGTTATTGTTGGGAGCAATTATGTCGTCAACGGATTCCGCTTCAGTTTTCTCAATATTACGTTCTAAAGGATTATCATTAAAGGAAAATCTTCGTCCTTTATTGGAGCTTGAGAGTGGTAGTAACGATCCTATGGCTTATATGCTTACTATCGTTCTGCTTCAATTAATTAATTCTCCTGTTGTTGATATAGCCGATATAATAATATTATTTTTCCGTCAGTTATGCTTTGGGGCTATTTGTGGTTATCTGCTCGGTATATTGGCCGTAAAAATAATAAATAAAATCAATTTAAGTAATGATGCTTTGTATTCTGTGTTATTACTTACGATAATGCTATTTATATTTGGATTTACATCATTTATTTCAGGAAATGGATTCCTTGCAGTTTATGTGGGTGGATTGGTTATAGGTAATCACAGATTTGTACATAAACGTAGTACTATGAAATTTTTTGATGGTATTACGTGGTTGTTCCAAATAATAATGTTCCTTACTTTAGGTTTGTTAGTTAATCCTTCAGAGTTGCTTCCTTTAGCCGGGTTGGGAATTTCTATAGGATTATTTATGATATTCTTTTCACGACCTATTTCTGTTTTTATATCGTTGTTGCCATTTCGTAAATTTTCGTTGAAAAGTAGACTTTTCGTTTCGTGGGTAGGATTGAGAGGTGCTGTACCTATTATTTTTGCTACTTATCCTATGATAGCTGATATAGAGAATTCCAGGTTGATTTTTAATATAGTATTTTTTATTACTATATTATCTCTTGTTATTCAAGGTACTTTCATTACTCCTGTAGCCAAATTGTTACATTTGGATTTGCCTTTTAAAGAGAAGAATAAGCTAAATGAATTTGATGTGGAATTTTCCGATGATATAAAATCTGCTATGTGCGAAATTGTAGTAAAGAAGGAAATGCTACAAAACGGAAATAAAATAATGGATATTAATATACCCGATCATACATTAGTTGCTATGGTAAAACGTGATAATGCTTATTTTATCCCTAAAGGAAATACTAAATTACTTGAAAATGATATTATATTGATTATTACGGATGATGAGAAGGCACTAAGAGAAACAAAAAGATTATTGCAAGGAAATGATTGATATAAATAGTATAGTAGATAATCAAAAAGAGTATTTTTTTAAGGGAAATACGCTAAGCGTTTCGTATAGAATAGATTGTTTAAATAAATTATATACTGCTATAGAAAGTAATTCTTCTTTGATATATGATGCTCTAAAAAATGATTTAGGGAAAAATAGAGATGAGGCATATATTTCTGAAATTGGATTGCTTCTAAATGAGATTAGTTATATAAAAAAGAAGTTGAAGAGATGGGTTAAACCGCATAAAGTAAAAAGTACTTTGTCGTCAATGCCGTCTTCAGGATATACTTTGTATTCTCCATATGGAGTTGTTCTTATTATCGCTCCTTGGAATTATCCTTTTTTGCTTACATTTCAACCTCTTATTGGAGCTATTGCAGCAGGAAATTGTGCAGTAGTTAAACCTTCCGAAATTGCACTGCATAGTGCTGATGTGATTACTAAAATAATAAGCGAAACTTTTAGCCAAGAGTATGTATCCGTAGTAAATGGAGATAAATATGTAGTAGAAGAATTGCTGAAGTGTAAATTTGATTATCTCTTTTATACCGGAAATTTTGAGGTGGGAAAATCTATAATGCAAAAAATATCACAATTTCTTATTCCTGCTACTTTTGAATTGGGAGGTAAAAGTCCGTGTATTATAGATTCTTCCGCAAATTTAAAGATTGCTGCAAGACGTATTGTATTCGGAAAATTATTCAATGCGGGTCAGACATGTGTAGCACCTGATTATATTATTGTCACAAAAGATATTAGAGATAGATTGATAGATAATATTATTCTTGAAATTAGAAGACAATATGGAGATAATATTTTAGATAATGACTCTTTTGGCAAAATAATAAATCGCCGTCATTTTGAAAGAATATTGTCATTGATAGATCCCGATAGAGTAGTATATGGAGGAAAATATTCCGAACAGCTATTGAAAATAGAACCTACTATATTGGTTGATATATCAATGGATGATAAGATAATGAAGGAAGAAATATTTGGTCCTATTATCCCTATAATTACTATTGACAATATTTTAGAAGCTAAATTTATTATAGAGCATAATCCAACGCCACTTGCAATTTACATCTTTTCAGAGTCAAAACACATTATCGATTATTTCTTGAATGAAATTAGTTTTGGAGGAGCTTGTGTTAATGATACTATTATGCATTTAGCTTCGCCATATTTGCCATTTGGTGGAGTAGGTAGTAGTGGCTTTGGAAATTATCATGGAAAATATTCTTTCATTACTTTTAGTCATGAAAAAAGCATATCTAAGGGTAAAACATATGTTGATATTCCTATAAGATATCAACCATATTCTACTCTTAAACGTAAAATTATAAATATGATGCTGAAATAAGTCTATCTATGGGATAAAATATTCTTTATTATTTCAATATCATCTTTGATGGACTTTATGTCAGTTGAAAGATTATTAATATCAGCTTCTCTTTCATCTCTAACTAAGTCGGTTAGAGGGACATGAAAATATTCAGCAATTTGAACTAAACGTAGAAAAGGTACGTTCGTTTCTCCACGTTCTATTTTTGTATATGTATTTAATGAGCAGTCTAAATCATTAGCTGCATTTTCCTGCGTCAACCCATTTTGTTGACGTATTCGCCGTATGTTTTTCCCTAATGTTTTTAAATCCATAATGCAAAGTTACTACAATTTTCTTGAATATTATGCTCTATTCATATATTTTTTATTTCTTTTAAAATTTTCTCTAGTCATATGTCATTTAAATGTTATATCTTTGTATAAGTAAATATCGTTTATTTATTTAAGTGTCAAAGTTTTGAGTGTTGGAATTATGAAGTGTTTCGTTACAGGAGCTACGGGTTTTGTTGGTTCTCATTTAGTGGCTTATTTATTGAAAAATAAGCATTCAGTAGTGGCGATGCGTCGTTCATCAAGTAGTTTGAAGCAACTATTTTATGTATTTGATTATTACAAAATTAATCATGATTTAGTACATGAAATAGAATGGTATATCTCTGATGACTTTTGTTCTGAAAAATTATTAGATGTTTTAAGTATTTGTGATGCTGTATTTCATTGTGCGGCTATTGTAGATCTTACGAGTTCAAATGAGTCAATGATGTATACTACAAATTTCGAATATACAAGATTTATTTTGGAACAATCTAAATTATCAAAAATAAAGGTATTCTGTTACGTTAGTTCCATTGCTGCTCTAGGAGAACCTAGAAATACAAACGATTATATAGATGAAGAATCCCCTAAAAATAATCATCCGTCAATTTATGGATTAAGTAAACGTGATGCAATGGATTTGGTACTGAGTTATAATTCCGATACAATGGTTACTTATGTTGTATGTCCCGGTCCTATTTTAGGCGTTTCGATTAATAATAGTAGTAGTGTTAAGATAATTTATTTAGCAAAGAGGGGTGTTCCTTTTGCACCATTAGGAGGCACGGGGTATGTAGATGTTCAAGATGTATGTAGAGTTCTATTATTGTTGATTGAGTCAAAAAATATACCACATCATGTATATCAATTAGTGGGGGCAAATTTGTCTAATAGAGAACTACTTACTATGTTATCAAAAGGATTTGGCCATTTAACTCCTTTGCCGCTATATAAACCATTTGTATATTTGGTAGCTGTATTATCAAGTGTGTTTTGTAAGACCTTCGGAATTAAAAATCAATTGGATATGAATATGGCTAAAATAATGACGACTAGAAAGTATTATTCTTCTAAACGAGTTATTGAAGATTTAAATTTTGATTTTACTCCTATAGAAGAAACCATAAAAAATATCTGCACCTATATGAGCAAATATTAAATAAATATATCTTCCGGATATGTTGCGTTAATAAAATATAGACCACAAGCAGGTACAGAATGTCCTGCATTACATCTGTTTCTGCTTTCTATTATTTTCTTGAATTGTGGAATAGTGATTTTTTTGGTACCGACATCCAACATCGTTCCTACTATTGCTCGTACCATATTGCGTAGAAATCTATTCGCTTCTATAGTGAATATTATTTCATCATTATTATTTATCCAAAATGCTTCTTTTACATCACAGATAAAGGTTTTAACATCGGTATGGACTTTGCTGAAACTTGTGAAATCAGAATAATTCATCAGTTCTCTACAAGCTTCATTCATTATATCGATATCCAATGATTTTGTGAATTTGTAAGCAGTATTAATGAAGAAGGGCGATTTTTTTGATATGATGTGGTATTCGTATCTCCTAGTTAGCGCACTAAATCTGGCGTGAGCATCATTGTTGACTAAAAGGATGTCATTTATTGAAATAGTAGGGGGTAAGAAATTATTGATATTTACAATGAATTTATTTTTATCAGGTATTATATTAGATACATCAAAATGAGCAATCATACCTTTTGCATGAACGCCGGCATCAGTGCGTCCTGCTCCTGTTAATTCAATACTTTCTCTTAATATGGTAGAGAAATATTTATTTAAGGTTTCTTGAATAGATATTCCATTTGGCTGAATTTGCCATCCACAATAATCAGTACCATTATATTCAATTTTGCAGAAATATCTATACATGTCTATTTGCTCCTTATTAAATTTATATCTCCTGATAATCGATATTTTACTTGTTTGCCTTTTAAATCCACATCATAACCATAAGCTACGATAATGTAGTAGTAGGTTCCCTCGGCTGCAGGTCTTCCATTTATAGTACCATCCCATCCTTTACCGGGGTCTTTACTTGTATATACAGTTCTTCCCCATCTGTTTTGTATAGTTATCGAATATCGTTCCAGAGATTTATATGCTACTCTAAATTCATCATTCAGCCCATCTCCATTAGGTGTAAATGCATTTGGAACACTAAGAAATGATTCTAATACTTTTATGTTTACAGAATCTCTACATTCGCAACGACCATTACTTGCTATAAGCTTCACTAGATATTCTCCACTATCCTCAAACTTATAAAGTAAATTTACGTCATTATATCTTTGGTAATTATTAGGAGTCTCTACATTATTTACAAACCATTCATAATAAATAGGAGATGTGGGGTTTGCTCGAGATAAAAATTCAACAACCAGAGGTCCGGAACCTTCTATTCCAGATTGTGAAGATCTATCTAATTCGTTTTTATAATCACGTTCAATAATAGTGCCTTTTAAATGACATTCTATTTTTACTGATGAGTAATCTTTATATATAGTATCTACCGGAATACCTAATTCAGATGCATATTCATCACCATAAAATCTGAAAGTGGTGCTTTTGTATGGTGCTGCAATAGTTGTTGATATTAATGGGGATGGAATAGTAATTGTGGATACCGAATCTACCCAGTCTTCATTATTCCAAGAGCTATTATCATACGTTAAAGTAAAATTCCGAGGTAATATCTTAATGTTTCCGTTCCTATCCGTATATTTGATGTCAGTAACATTACCAATGAAATTCAAAGTAATGTTTTCACATTCAATATTTTCTTCAGAAATGATTCCTATGTCGTTTATTTGTGGAATGTGTTTTGAATAGTCGATAGTGTATAAATTATAAGTCTCAATACCATTGATAAATACTTTGTAATTAATATCTTCGTCTAAAGAAAGGCTACTTTGATTTGATTTAAACGTGCTTCCACCTATTGTATATTGCCACTCTATATTATTTGTACCAATATAGCTTATTTCTGTTGATATATCCAAACCATTTAATAATATTATTGCATCTAAATTGTAAGATGGGTCGGTTAAAATTAAATATCCACCTTTATTAGATATGGTAAATGGCAACCCTTGAGAATAGATATATAGGTTGAAAAATAAGCAATAAAATACTACTATTAATATTTTCTTCATTTCGAGTTGAGTGAACTATTGGATTTTTATAGTTATAGCTTCTTTACCTTTATATAAATCTTGATATTGTATAGATATAGTATTAATATTATTGTTTTCAATGTAATTTTTAATATCGTATGTAAAAGCAAAGTCATTATTTACAGATTCTGTATCTTTATCATTGACGTGTATCAATTCTAAAGAGAGTGTATCTGATACGATATCTTTGTATACCATTACAAAATCGTGCTTTTTAATATTTGTGATAGAAGCAGTAATAATGCAATTTAAGTGAAACCCTGAATACCAAATCATTTTCGGGGTAGAATAATAATTCTTATTCGTTGAGAATGATGTTATGATATCTTTGGCCTCTAATTCAATAATTTTATTGATTAAGATTTCTATTTGTTTATCACTATATTTATTGTTTATAGTGTAAGAAATAAAGAATCTGTTTCCGATTTTATGAGTAATATCATCTAATTTTACAGTTGTAGTTAGAATAATATTGTCATCATCGGTGATAAAATAGGGGGTTTCACCCTCTTTTTGTAATGTTACAGTGGCTGTGTAAATTTCTTTATCCTTATTTGGAAATAAATTTAAGCAGCTACACTGTAGTATTACAAAAGGTAATAATAAAAATATGCGTTTTATTATAGACATCATTATAAAAGTTGTTTTGCTCGTTCTATAGCTAAATTGATATTAGCGCAAATATTTTCTTCAGGGAGTAATTTAGTGAATTCAGCTTTCTCTAAAGAATCTCTTACGGTGTTGTTTACACCTGATAAAACAACGTGGATATTCTCTTTATTTGATTGAGTGATTAATATTTCAAGGTTGTGAATACCGGTAGAATCCATAAATGGAACTCTACGCATACGGATAATTCTTACTTTTGGTTTGTCTGCAATTTTAGACATAATTTCATCGAACTTATTAGCGATACCAAAAAAGTATGGACCATCTATTTCATATACATCTACGCCTTGTGGAATGATTAATTTCTCTTCATTATTTATTTTGATATCCATTTCTTGGTTAGGGTCAATTTCATTTTTAAAGTGACGTATATTGACAGATTCACTTGTTCTTTTTAAGAATAATACAATAGCAAGTAGTAATCCTATTTCAATTGCAACAGTTAAATCGAAAATAACAGTAAGAACGAAGGTAACCATTAATACAGCAAAGTCACTCTTAGGATTTTTAGATAATGAAACAAAAGTTCTCCAACCACTCATATTATAAGCAACCATTACCAATACAGCAGCAAGACATGGCATAGGTATTAATCCTACTAGTGGACCCATTAATAACAATACAAGTAAGAGTACTATTGCATGAATCATACCGGCAATAGGTGTCCTACCTCCATTATTGATATTTGTCATAGTTCGAGCAATAGCACCGGTTGCAGGGATTCCACCAAAGAAAGGAACTACGATATTAGCAATACCTTGAGCGATAAGCTCTGTGTTGGAATTGTGTTTGTCGGATATCACACCATCGGCAACCATAGCAGATAACAATGATTCAATTGCACCTAACATCGCAATAGTGAATGCAGCTGGCATTAATGAACGTATTACCGTCCAAGTAGTTTCTCCTTCTGCAAGATTAAGCTCCGGTAATATAGGAGCAGGTACGCCTGTAGGCAACTCATAAATATCTCCAATTGTTTTTATATCTTCGATACCTGCATATCTCTTTAAAAGCCAAACGGCTAATGTCATAATAACAATAGATACTAGTGAACCCGGTACTTTCTTAGATATTTTAGGCGTAAAAATTATTATCAATAAGCTGACTACACCTATAGCAAATGCTATCCAATTTATTGAAGAAAGATTGCTGAAATAAAATCCCCATTTTTCTATAAATCCGGCAGGTACTCCGGTTAAATTCATTCCGAAGAAATCATTCATCTGTGTAGAGAAAATGGTTAATGCAATACCACCGGTAAAACCGACAATGACAGGGTAGGGTACAAATTTTATAATAGAACCGAGTTTTGTAAGTCCCATTATTACTAACATTATTCCTGCCATTAAGGTAGCAATAATCAATCCGCCGGTTCCGAATTGTTGTATAATACCATAAATAATTACGATAAAAGCACCGGTTGGACCACCTATTTGTACTTTTGTACCACCAAAGGCAGAGATAATAAAACCTGCTATTATGGCTGTTATTAAACCTTCTGTTGGTCCAACACCACTGGCAATACCAAACGCTATAGCTAATGGAATTGCTACTATTCCTACTATGACTCCCGCCATTAAGTCTGTAGTAAATTGCTTTTTAGAGTAATGTTTTAAGCAATTTATAATACTGGGATTAAATACTTCTTTTATTTGATAACTCATTATTTTATTTGTTTTTAAATTCGCTTGCAAAGGTACGAAGAATTCTTTGTACTCACAAATCAATCTCTAAATCGGATAATGAATAAAAATTGTCTATGGAATAAGCATGACGTTTTGTAGATTGAATAATATTGATTAACTTTGTAAATTCAGAGTTCTTGAACTTATTTAGATTATTTCATTTTATGAATCAAGAAATTAGCCAATTAAGAGACTTAATTCGTCAGCACGAGTATAACTATTATGTGCTAAACGAACCAACAATAAGTGATCAGGAATTTGACCAATTGATGTACCGATTACAACAATTGGAGGCAGATTTCCCGGATAGTTACGACCCTTCAAGTCCTACACAAAGAGTTGGTAGTGATTTGTCAAATAATACTTTTGAACATGTTACTCATAAATATCCTATGTTATCTTTGTCAAATACTTATTCTATTGCAGAGGTTCAAGAGTGGTATAATAGGGTAGCTAAGTTGCTCGCAGAGCCTTTCGAAGTTGTTTGTGAATTGAAATTCGACGGAATAAGTGTCTCTTTAATTTATGAAGACGGTAAATTAACTAAAGCTATTACAAGAGGTGATGGCGTAGTTGGCGATGATATTACCAATAATGTACGTACTATAAAAAATGTTCCTTTAGTATTAATGGGCAATTATCCTAAGGAAGTAGAATTTAGAGGCGAAATAATGCTTCCTTGGAAAGAGTTTGATAGAATTAATAAAGAAAGAGAGTCTAATGAAGAAACTCTTTTTGCCAACCCCAGAAATGCAGCAGCCGGTACAATAAAGCTATTAAATCCAAAAATCGTAGCTAATCGTAATTTGTATTCATCACTTTATTATATGTTAGGAGATGAACTACCAACAGATTCTCATTATGATAATCTTATGATAGCTAAGAGATTTGGCGTTAATATTAGCTCCAATATCGCACTGTGTAATAAATTAAGCGAGATTGTAGATTTTATCAATTATTGGGATGTAGAACGTAAACAATTACCTTATGCAACAGATGGTATTGTGTTGAAAGTAAATAGCATTTCTCAACAAAATAAACTCGGATTGACAGCAAAAAGTCCTCGTTGGGCTATTGCTTATAAATTTCAAGCGGAGAGAGAGTTGACAAAACTAATAAGTATTGACTATCAGGTAGGAAGAACGGGTGTAATTACTCCGGTTGCTAATTTAGAGCCGGTTTTATTATCCGGTACAATAGTAAAAAGAGCTACATTGCATAATTCCGATTTTATCGAAAATTTGGATTTGCATATAGGTGATATGGTATACATAGAAAAGGGTGGAGAAATTATACCTAAAATTATAGAGGTGGATTTGACAAAACGCAATTTTTCAGCATCAAAAGTTCAGTTTATTTCTCATTGCCCTGAATGTGGTTCATTACTAGTGCGTTATCCGGGTGAAGCAGCATATTATTGTACTAATTATAACTCATGTCCTCCCCAAATAAAAGGTAGAATAGAGCATTTTGTTAGTCGTAAAGCAATGAATATCGATGGCTTAGGTGCGGAAACAATTTCTTTGCTGTATGATGCAAAACTGATTTGTAATTTTGCAGATATCTACACACTTACTGTTTCACAATTATTGAAGTTGGAAAGGTTTGCCGAAAAATCTGCTAATAATATCATTAATGCCATAGATAATTCTCGTAATGTGCCTTTTAGTAAAGTGCTTTTTGCCCTCGGTATTAGATTCGTTGGTGAAACTACTGCAAAATTATTAGCCGATAGGTTTGAGAATATTGATAATATCATCAATGCTACTAAAGATCAATTGATGGCTATACCAGAAGTGGGAGAGAGAATTGCTACTAGTATCGTTGAGTTTATGTCGGATAATAATAATTTGAATACGATAAATTATTTAAAAGAAGTTGGATTACAATTTGCTAAAACAGAGAGTAATGAGCCGACATCTTCTAAATTGGCAAATTTGAATTTCGTAATAAGCGGTGTATTTACTCAGCATTCCCGTGAAGAATATAAAGCTATGATTGAGCGAAATGGTGGTAAAATGTTGTCGTCAGTGACTTCGAATGTTGATTATCTTTTGGCAGGAAATAATATGGGACCGGCTAAGCTTGAAAAAGCAAATAAATTAGGTATCAATATTATAAGTGAAGAACAATTTTTAAATATGTTGCAATAATATGATTGGTATTAAAGAATTTTTGTTGCATAAGGCTTTAAATAAGAAGTATTACAACCTGTCATATAAGTCATGGAAGGATATAGATAACATCTTACTCTTGTTTGAAAGTGATTATCCGGAGAAAAATTCTCAAATAAAGAATTTTATCAAACAAGTAAAAGAAGATAATAAGAATATTGTATCCTGCTGTTTTGTAAATAAAAAGAAATCAGATTCCGCGACTTTAGATGATTATATCGTTATTGATAAGTCTAATGTAAATATTTTTGGAAAACCTGATATGAATCATATAGGGTCGATATTTAATTTTCATTATGATGTGATAATTGATATCACTGAGAATATCGTAATTCCGCTAGCATATATTTTGGCTCTTGTGGATTATAATTTTTCTTGTGGTGTGAAAAAAGATAATTTCAATTATTATGATTTTGTTCTTGACTTAACGTCACAACAAAAAACAAATAGTGCTCAAGATAATGTTATAGAGGATGATTTTTCTATTACAATATTGGAGCAAATAATTAAATATCTTAAAATGGTAAAAAGCAAATGAGAAGATATTATTATATTTTATTGTTACTTATCTTACCGTATGATTTAACGTCCCAGATAGTATATGAGATAACTAAATATAATTCTGATAAAGTAAGTTATTTAGTTGGTTCACATCATTATCTATCAGTCTCTTCATTAAATAATAAAACTGAGGTGTTCAAAGCATTTAATGATAGTGAGGCTGTTATAGGCGAAGTATTGATTAACGAAGATTCTATTACATCATACTCTAAATACTTGTTTTCCGATAAGAGTATTTTTTCTATATGCTCTGAAGACGAATTAAAAGTAATTGATTCATTGTGTAATAAAAGACTTAATGTAAGTTTGAAACAGTTACAATTATTAAAGCCGGCAATGATTTCTAATATGCTTTTACAGGCATTGTTGGATGAATATTATCCGGATAGCGAAGATTCTATGATGGATTCCTTTTTCCAGAAAGTTGCAGTTCAACAATCGAAAGATGTGTATGGTTTGGAGTTGATAGAAGAACAGATGAAGTTATTGTTTAATCTTAAGAGTGTTGAGCGTCAAGCGCAAGAATTGAATAATATGGTTGCTGATTATGATAATTTTTTGAGTGAAATAAAAAAAATAGATTCACTGTATTCTGTTGGTAACTTAATGCCTTTGTATGTTGAGTATCAGAACGATAGTACAATGAAAGAGGGAGAAAAATTCCTTATGTTGGATGCGCGAAATCTCAATTGGATAAATAAAATAGATGAGTTAATTTCGACAAAAAAATGTTTTGTTATTGTTGGAGCACTGCATCTTTATGGTGAAAATGGCTTGATTAATCTATTAAAAAAACGTGGCTATAAAGTAAAACCTAAATAATACATATATATGTTTACAAATAAATTGGTTGGAATGGGTGTAGCATTGATTACTCCATTTAAAAATGATTTTTCTATTGATTTTGAGGCTTTGGAAAAATTGGTAGAGTTTCAGATTCAAAATGGTACTGATTATTTAGTAGTGTTAGGCACTACAGGCGAAACCCCAACATTAAAAGAAGAAGAGAAAAAGCAAATTATAGATACAGTTGTAAGAGTTAATAATTCCCGTATTCCTATAGTATTAGGTGTTGGAGGCAACGATACAATGGGAGTTATTAATCAAATATCAAAAACCGATTTCTCTCATATTGATGCAATATTAAGTGTTGCTCCATATTATAATAAACCATCACAAGAAGGTCTATATCAGCATTATAGTACTATAGCTAAAAGTACAAATATGCCAATAATACTTTATAATGTACCCGGACGAACTGGAGTGAATATTTCAGCGGAAACAACTATAAGATTGGCTCAAGAATTCGATAATATTGTAGCTATTAAAGAAGCATCTGGTAATTTTAAGCAAATAGATGAAATTATTAAGAATAAACCTGCTAATTTTATGGTAATATCAGGAGATGATGGTATAACATTTCCTTTAATTACATTGGGTGCGGTAGGAGTTATTTCTGTAGTTGGAAATGCCTTTCCTAAAGAGTTTAGTAAGATGGTTCGATTGGCGTTGCGTGGAGATTTACAAGGGGCAAGGGCAATACATTATCATTTTGTAGAAATGATAGATTTGTTATTTAGAGATGGTAATCCTGCAGGTGTAAAAAGTATATTGTCTTGTATGGGTTATATCGAAAATGTATTAAGATTACCTTTGGTGCCTACTACTACAAATACAAGAGAACAGTTAAATACAATTTTAAATAATTTAAAATCAGAGGCAGCGTATAAGAAATGAGAAAATTGAATGTCATATTACTCTTTTTGTGTGGTATGCTGTTTAATTTACACGCACAAATGAATACTGATAGACTAATGTCTATCGGTAAAAATGCGTTGTATTTCGAAGATTATGTTCTTTCTATTCAATACTTTAATCAAGTAATAAAGGTGAAACCATATTTGGTAGAGCCATATTTTTATCGTGCGGTAGCTAAAATTCAATTGGAAGATTATTTAGGAGCAGAAAAAGACCTTAATGATGTGTTAACAAAAAATCCTTTTATTCCAATGGCATTTTATGCGAGAGGCTTTTGTAAAAAAAATCAAGGTAGATATGAAGAAGCTAATGTTGATTTTGAGAAAGCATTGGTTTTTAGCCCTAATAACCCGCTATATATAATCAATCAGATTGAAGTATTGGAGCAAATGGAAAAATACGATTCTGCATTGGTGTGTATAAATAATATGCTCAAATTTTCGCCAAAATCTATTCCCTTACAATTCGAAAAAGGAAAATTATTATTGATGAATTCCGATACTACATCTGCTTATCAACTGTTCTCTTACATATCTAAAATAGATTCACTTAATCCGGATGCATGGAATGCAAAAGCATTGGTTAGTTTGCTGATGGATGAGCAAGATAGTGCTCTTGTCGATTATAATAAGGCAGTTTCGCTAGGAACAAAAAATGCAGGTACTTACGTTAATAGAGGAATAATTAACTATAAAAAAAGAAATTATCGACAAGCAATAGCTGATTTTGATAAAGCTGTTAAACTAGATAGTTTAGATGATCATATCTTGTTTAATAGGTCGTTATTAAGAATAGAAGTGGGAGATTATAATAACGCTTTAGAAGATTTGAATAGGGTTATTCAAATGAATCCTACTTCCTCAGAAGCAATATATCAGAGAGGTTTAATAAATGGTATGTTGGGGTATTATAACGAAGCCATTAAAGATTTTTCTACAATCATAGAAAAGCATTCATCTTTCATTCCGGCTCTTTATAATAGAGCTGAAATTTATTCAAAGATGGGTGATGAAAAAAATGCTTTTAAGGATAGGTATAAAGCAGATCAAATAGAGAAAAATCATCAACAAGGCAAAGAAGTAGTAAATACTAATGTTGTGGTAAATGAAGATGTTAATATAGATAATGCTATAAAGTCTATAGCATCTTTATTTGTGTCAGAATCTGCTACGGAACAAAACAAAGGAGTTAGAGGACTAGTCCAAAATAATAATTTTTCGTTGGAAAAATTTGATAATTTTGTATTGTCTTATTATCAATATAAAGAGAGTAATGGGATGGAAGAAAAACTTTATAATACTATGGCATTACAAGAGTTTAATAATTCTCCATTATCTCCGGCTAAGCTGTATTTGGTATGTAAAGAGGTGAAACTTACAGAGTCAATGATTGCTTTTCATTTTAATTCAATAGATGTATTATCTTCTAAAATAGAGAAAGATCAATCAAATGCAGTATATTATTTTCTAAGAGCTTTAGATTATTCTTTGGTTCAAGATTTTGACAATGCTATTAATGATTATACTAAAGCTATAAAATATAATTCCTCTTTTGCGTTGGCATATTTTAATCGAGCTAATATAAGATTTAAAATGCTTGAGAAAGAGAATAATGAGTTTTGGAAAAATGAAATAGAGAGTTCGTTTTCAAATTCCTTGATTAATGGTAAAGAAAAAAAGATTGATGTAGATGTAATGCGATCATCTATTTATTCTTCGGAGTTTGAGTTAATCTTGCGTGATTACGAAATGGTAATTTCTTTAATGCCCGATTTTGCATTCGCATGGTACAATAAAGCAAATATTTTTGTATATCAAAAGGACTATCAATCTGCAATATCTGCCTATACGTCTGCAATAGAGATTGATGGAGATTTTGGAGAAGCTTACTATAATAGAGGTATTATTTATTTTATTTCAGGAAAAATAGATAAAGCAGTTTCTGATTTAAGTAAGGCAGGCGAATTGGGTGTGTATCAGTCGTATAGCATTCTAAAGAAGATTAATACAGTAATTAATTAATTTATTGATATTATAATAACCGAATTATTATTACCTTTGTAAAACAAAATAGTAGGGTGGCTTGTCGCTTGTAATAGAGGAAAGTCCGGGCAACAAAGAGCACCATACTTCTTAACGAGAAGTAGGCCGTGAGGTTTAAGTAACGTAACAGAAAATAACCGCCTATATAGGTAAGGGTGAAAAGGTGAGGTAAGAGCTTACCGCCATTGTGGTGACATTAATGGGAAGTACGTCTTATGGGTTGAAAGACCAAGTATACCAACGTTTGAAGGCTGCTCGTCTGATGTTGGAGGGTAGGTCGATAGAAATAATGGGTAACTATTATTCCAGATAAATGACAAGCATTGTATTTACAATACAGAACCCGGCTTATAGCCCTACTATTTTTTATTAATATACTATTATGAATCAGTTAAAAGCAAAGAATAAACTATATTCTACAATCTCCCATTTTTTGGATGTTATTTTACTCGATTTCTTTCGTACTAACGATAATGAATATTCGGGTATAATCGGTTTTTTCTTTAAGTTACTGAAAAAATTTATTATGGCTATTCGTTGTTTTTATGAGAATCGCCTATGGATTAAAGCATCATCACTTACATATTATACTGTTTTCGCTATAGTGCCTATTCTGGCATTAATCTTTGCTATTTCAAAGGGTTTTGGATTTAAAGACGTTATAGAAAATTTTATATTTAAAATTTTTAGTGATAATCAAGAGCTACTTCCTTATGTTTTGGAATTTGTGAATAATTATTTGGAAGCAACTCATGGAGGGCTGTTTGTCGGAGTCGGTATAGTATTGTTGCTTTGGTCTGTGTTGAGTATGTTCCGTCAAATAGAGTCAAATTTTAATCAAATTTGGAATATAAAAAAGAATAGATCTATCATCAATCAATTTACCAATTATATAACTATTCTTATCGTAGTGCCATTATTAATAGTGTTGTCGAATAGTATAAGTAATTGGGTAGATGAATATGTTGTTGTGATGTATGATTCGGCTATAGGCTCCTTTTTCAAGCCGATATATAAGTTCTTTTTGGTACTTATACCATATATTGTCTATTGGCTGTTATTTACCCTAGTGTTTATTTTTATACCGAACACTAAAGTAAGTTTTAAAGATGCATTATTTTCTGGCATAGTTGTAGGTACATGTATTATGATATTACAACATATTTATTATTCAGGTCAGCTATCGTTGTCAAGATATAATGCTGTTTATGGTACATTTGCCGCAATACCATTATTCTTGATGTTCTTGCAAATAATATGGCAGATAATTCTTTTTGGAGCCCAACTTTGTTATGTAAGTCAGAATTTGAAAATATTTAATTTTAAGTACGATATAGAGCATATCTCTCGTAGGTATAGTGATTATGTCATGATAGTGATTCTGAAGATAATTATTCATAGATTTCAACAAGCTCAGGAGCCTATTTCAGTAGAAGAGATTTCAGAAAAGTATAATATACCGCTTCGTTTGGTGCAGAATCATATCAAAGTCTTGGAGCAGATAAATATTGTAACGGAGATTGTTGTTGATAATTCTATAGAAAACTATTACCAACCTGCTATTGATATAGATCTTATTACTATAAAAACGGTTTATGATCGTTTAATGAAGTTTGGATCCGAAAAATTTAATATTAAAGAGAATGAAGACATCGCGTCTGTTAAATCTACATTGAATAAATTGTCTTCAGTTATGGAGTCTGAGATGAAGAATATTAAGGTGAAAGATATGTGATGATGGTAACTTAAATGAATAATATATTCATGTTTTTTCTGTTATTTACGATAAAAAACATTCTTAAAAGTGCTTGTTAGGATGGTTTTGATGTCTAAAGAGAGGAGTTAGTATTATTTATTTAAGATTATTTTGTGCTCTAAATATTTGGTGCTAAGGATAATAAGAAAAAAATGAAAAAAACTTAGTAAAAAGTTTTGCTGTTTCAAGAAAAAGTCATACCTTTGCAATCGCAAAAGAGAAACAATGGTACCATAGCTCAGTTGGTAGAGCAAAGGACTGAAAATCCTTGTGTCCCCGGTTCGATTCCTGGTGGTACCACAAAAGCCTGAATATTCAGGCTTTTTCGTTTGTTAGAGTTATGATAAAAGCAGAATTTTTATTCTGCTTTTTTTATTATAGTTAGAAAAAAGAGGTAAGAGAAATGTCTCTTACCTCTTTTATTGAGAAAATAAATAAGATTAGAATGGAGTATCAAGAGTAGATTCTTGCATTTGAGGAGTAGAGTTTTCAACCTCAACATTCGTGTTGGTTTCTTCTACTTTTTCTTTATTAGCATTGTCTTTTCTGGTTAAAATTTGGATGGACTCAGCATAAATTTCAGTTACATACCTTCTAACTCCGGTTTTATCCTCGTAATTACGCGTTTTGAGTTTTCCTTCAATGTATAACTGAGAACCTTTGTGCACATATTTTTCTGTAGTGTCAGCTAACGAGCGCCAAGCAACAATATTGTGCCAATCTGTTCTATCCGGAACTACATTTCCATTTGACATTGTGTAGCCCCTTTCTGTAGTGGCTAAAGGAAAATTTGCTACTCTGATGTTGTTTTCCAAGTAACGTACTTCAGGTTCTTTACCAACGTTACCAATTAAAATTACTTTGTTTACAGACATAATTAATGTGTTTTAAAATCAGCATTCAAAGTAACTAAAAAAAAATTATATGACCAAACATTTTGAAGGAAAAATGATTAAAATAAATTTTTACACCCCTTTTTTGTGATGGATGTTATTCTATGTGCTGTTTTTTAGTTATATTATAAGCAAATGGAATTTGACTATAGAATTAATTTGACAACGAAATGTTACATATTTAAAAGTGGAAGAGAGAAATATTTGATAGAGAAATAAATAAGAAAAAAATTAAGGAAATAATTTTCCCATGTTAAATAAATGTAGTATATTTGCAGTCCGAAATTTTAAGGGAAAAATAAGAGAAATAATATATAACAAATAATTAAATTCATACTAAAATGACAAAAGCAGATATCGTTAATAAGATTGCTTCTAACACTGGTATCAGTAAAGATGATGTGTTGAAAACAGTTGAAGCTTTTATGGAGTGTGTAAAAGACTCATTGGCCGAAAAAGAAAATGTTTATTTGAGAGGTTTCGGTAGCTTTATAGTTAAAGAACGTGCAGAAAAAACTGCTCGTAATATTGCCAAAAATACAACTATTAAAATCCCTGCTCATAGCATTCCTGCTTTTAAACCTTCTAAAGAATTTACTGGTAAGGTAAAATAATCTATTTTAATGAGCTAACTTTTTAAATTTGTTTTAATATGCCAAGCGGAAAGAAAAGAAAAAGACATAAAATGTCTACGCACAAACGTAAAAAAAGACTAAGAAAGGATCGTCATAAGAAGAAAAAATAGTCTTCTTATTCCCTTTTTAAATTTAAAAACAAATTTAAGGTTGTGTGGAGTTCACTATACTTTAAATTTGTTTTTTTTGATAATATAATAATGTGTTGATGAAGAAGGAATTAGTTATTAGTACAAGTGGAGAACAAATCTCTATCGCTATTTTAGAAGACAATAATTTAGTGGAATTCCATAAGGATTCTTCGAAACATACGTATACTGTCGGTAATATTTATTTGGGTAGAGTGAAAAAATTATTACCCGGATTGAATGCTGCATTTATTGATATAGGTTATGAAAAAGAGGCTTTTATCCATTATCACGACTTGGGTAGCCAATTTCGTACTTTTAATAACTATATCAATCAAATTCTTAACGATAGAAAACACGAGCCTATTGTAAAACGAGTAGATGATTTACCAAAAGATGGTAATATCCAAAACGTTTTACAACAAGGACAATATATAATGGTTCAGATTGTAAAAGAACCAATTAATACTAAAGGTCCTCGTTTGACGGCAGAAATAAGTCTAGCCGGTCGCAATATGGTATTACTTCCTTTAGGTGAAAAAGTTTCTATTTCTCAAAAAATTAAAAGTTCTGAAGAGAGAAATAGATTACGTAAACTCGTTCATAGTGTGAAAGCTCCTAATACAGGTATTATTATTCGCACTGTAGCCGAAACAAAAAATATTGAGGAGATTGAATCTGAACTCAATGCCATGCAAAAGAGATGGACAAAAGTGCTGTCAGAGCTTCGTAAAACCAAAGGTATTGCATTACTATACGAAGAGAGTAGTCGTACTATCTCCATTTTAAGAGACTTGTTCACTCTTGATTATGAAGCTATTTATGTCGACTCAAAATCAATATTTGAGGAGGTGGAATCTTATCTGGAATTAATTGCTCCAAATCTTAAATCAATAATTAAATTTTATTCGGATGATATTCCTCTTTTTGATCATTTCGCTATTACAAAGCAGGTTAAGTCTTTATTTGGAAGGACGGTTTCATTTAAAAGAGGCGCTTACTTAATTCTCGAAAAAACAGAAGCAATGTTTGTTATTGATGTTAATAGCGGTACTCGTACTCGATCGAACCAAACTCAAGAAGAGAATGCTTTAGAAGTAAATATGGCTGCAGGTACTGAGATAGCACGTCAATTAAGATTGAGAGATATTGGAGGTATTATTGTTATTGACTTTATTGATATGGTAGAAGGTGCTCATCGTAATCAATTGTTTGAACACATGCAAGAAGCTATGAAAAATGATAGAGCAAAACATAATATTCTACCATTGAGTAAGTTTGGTTTGATGCAAATAACCAGACAGCGCGTACGTCCTGTTTTGGAAGTGGAAACTAAAGAAGTGTGCCCTACATGTAATGGTACAGGAAAGTCCACACCGTCTATTCTTATTGTGGATAAGATAGAAGGTTGTATAGAGATGATTAAAGAAATATATAGGCTTAATACAATCAAAATAGAAGTTAACCCCTATATTGATGCTTATATAAAAAAAGGAGTTTACTCTAAATATTTAAAGTGGAAGATGAAATATGGTATGGGTATTAAAGTTATTCCAAGGCAAGATTTTGGTATGCTTGAGTATCGTTTCCTGGATCGCCAAGGTGATGAGTTGATATTAAAGAATCTTCCGGTTGTAGATTAATATATTTATGATATAATAGTTTTCCGCAATACATATTTTTTATATGAATTGCGGATTTTTTAAAGAGAAAAAGCGCGTATTTATGAATAAAGACAATGTGTTAGAGGTTGCCTCTTTGGCGGGACATATAATGTTGGAAAATGGTGCCGAAATTGCACGAGTGGAGGAAGTTATGCAGCGAATAGCCTCCAAATATGGTGCAGATGCCGGTAGCTTTTTTGTCCTATCTAATGGTATTTTTACTACAGGCAAGAGTTATGCAAATGTAGAATATATCCCATTCCATGGTACCCAACTTAATAAGGTGGTTGCTGTGAGTCAATTATCACATCGGGTTGAGATGGGAGAATGCACACTTGAAGAGTGCCGTGATAAATTGACTGCTATTCGAAATATGCCAAATCACTCTTATGTTGAGCAAATTATGGGTGCAGCATTCGGCTCTGCCGGATTCTGTGCTATTTTTGGAGGTAGTGTTATAGATTGTTGTATTTCATTTATTTGTGGAATATTCTTATGGCTGTTTGTGTTGTTAATAAGTTCAACTTTTACATCAAAATTTACAGCCAATATAGTAGGTAGTATGCTAGTTACTGCAATATGTATTTTCTTTCATCATTGTGGTATAGGTAATTTGGGTAATGTTATTATTGGATCAATAATACCTCTTATTCCGGGTGTGCCTTTTACTAATGGAATTCGTGATTTAGCTGGAGAAGATTACATTGCAGGGGCTACACGTTTAATGGATGCATTGATGGTGTTTTTATGTATTGCTTTAGGGGTGAGTTTGACTTTCGTATTAGATAGTAAGATAATAGGAGAGATGATCCATCTTGATGGTATATCGATAGATCCTTTTACAGCTCATTGGTGGTTTCAATTAATAGCTGCTTTTATTGGTACTATGGCATTTGCAGTTCTCTTTGGTGTACCTCATAAATATTATTTGGATTGCGGAATTTGTGGATTGTCCGGATGGATAATGTACTTGATTTTATCTCGCTTATGTGGTATGTCTAGTGTAGAATCTACTTTTCTTGCAACAATGGTTGTGGTATTTTTATCGTATTATTTTGCTACATTTCGTAAATGCCCGATTATAGTTTTTCTTGTTTGTGGAATTTTCCCTTTAGTTCCAGGAGCGGGTGTATTCTGGACTAGTTATAATATTGTGTCAGACCAATTGAATGCCGCATTATCTAGTGGATTTTTGGCTTTAAAACTCACTTTTGCAATTGTTTTTGGAATTATCGTTGTTACAGAAATTAGAAGGAGAATTCAGTATAGGCAAAAAAGATAACAATGCCATTATAAAATTTTTAAAGCAATAGCTGCACAAGCTTCTGCATCTGCCAATGCATTGTGATGATTGGTTAAATGGTAACCACATCTGGCAGCTACTACATCTAAAGAGTTATTCTGTCCGGGCCATTTTTTTCTGGCAGCTTTACAAGTACAATGAAATTCATAGTCGGGATAATCCATTTGATATGTACGAAATACAGCTTTTAAACAATTCTCGTCAAAAGTTTTGTTGTGTGCAATAAGCGGAAAATCTTTAATTTTATCTTCTATTTGCATCCATACATCCGGAAATACCGGAGCATCTTTTGTGTCTTCATAGCAAAGTCCATGTACACGTGTGCACCAATAAATATAGTATTCAGGTTCCGGCTTAATAAGAGAATAAAATTTTTCTACTATTTCGCCGTTCCTGACAATTACAATACCTATTGAGCAAACGGAACTCTTTTCATTATTTGCTGTTTCAAAATCTATAGCAGTAAAATCTTGCATAAAAAGTTTTGTCGTTAAAAGAGTGTTGTATTAATATTACTATTCTCTAAGTTTAATAGAGATTGTTTTGTTGTTAATCCTCCTCGGTAGCCTGTTAAAGTATTATTTTTTCCAATAACTCTATGGCATGGGATAAAGATTGAGATGGCATTAGATGCAATTGTATTAGCTACAGCACGAATAGCTTTAGGTTTTCCGGCTACATTCGCTATTTCGCTATAAGAAATTGTATTTCCATACGGAATTAAAAGTAAGCAATTCCATATATGTTTCTGAAAATCTGTACCATTTAGCAATAATGGTATATTGAAATATTTTCTTGTACCAAAGAAATACTCATCTAATTGTTTAGAAGCAAGTTCTATTATATTTGAAGTGCCTTCAATATAATCTGAGTATACACTCTTTATGGGTCTTTTATTTACATTTTCTTTACAATTATCTATTATCCAATCACATAAACAAATATGTTCGTTATATGACCCTAATAATAGTTTACCATATGGTGAATTATATTGCTTAGTGATTAAGGTGTTTTTATTCTGCATATATCTAAAATCAATTTTGAGGTATAGCGTTGATTAGTTGATTAATTTCGTCGTCTCTAATAATTTTGGGTTGGGCTTTTCCTGATAGAATAAGTATTTTTTTCCCGTTTCGATATATGTGAAGTTGACGAGAACGCACTACGGCAGTTAATGATGTATCGTTTTGTATGATTTGCCAAAGAGGAAAATATATACCATCAGATTTGAGTAGTTTTTTCTTTAAATGCGAACATAAGTTAGTCGTATCAAAAGTATTGTTTAGATCTAATCTCATAATATGGATAGGGGTTTCTTCTCCATGCATTAGATTGCTACAATAATTGATATTGCCAGTGTCGATGAAATTACATTTCTCCATCACTCTAGCGGAAGCCGGATTGTTTACGAAGAAATCAGCCCAAAGCGTATTGAATTTTTTGTATTCTTTGCAATAAGCAATTATTGCCTGTAAAGCTTCTGTACAAAATCCTTTGTTCCAATACGGTCTGCCAATCCAATAACCTATTTCAGCATCATTTTCCCCAATATTAATGTTACTAGAACCGTATAAGTAATATCCTATACAACCAATAACTTCGTTTGTCTCTTTTAATTCAATAGCCCAGGTACAATCATTGTTAAAAAATTGGGTTATTACTTGGAGGCTTTCATTTAAGCTTTTGTGAGTCGGCCATCCTGCGTGGGGACCAACTTCAGGATCGGAGGCATATTTGTATAAATCTTCCGCATCTGATTCTTCCCAACGTCTTAGAAGTAATCTATCTGTATTGATTATGCTATTATTCATTTATTATATTGTTGAAATATAAATACTTATAAATAATTATTTGTTTGTAGATATTAAAGTACAATATCATGAAAATCCATTGTTGTCAGTCATACTATATAACATTCTGTAGCATGTATTAATCAAGAAGAAATCTTGAAAATAATTCAGGGAACTGAAATTATTTACAATTTTATGCATTGATAGAGTTTATATTGTCTCTAACGCAATGCAAAATTAGTAATTTAATCCTAAACTCACATTATTTTATTCTATATTTTCTAGAGAGAGTATATATTGGATTTTATTGTATTGTTGTTAGGTGAAAATATTAATTCTAGCCTTGGTTATGTTATATTCTCTAATACAAAGATAAATAAAAGGGTTGATACTTCATGAGTGATATGAATCCCGAACAGTTGGATAAACATACTTTCGAGGTTCATATTGGAAAAATATCAACTCTATTATTTTATTTCATGCTAAATTTTTTACCGTATAGCAATAATGCTGTAAAATATTATTCGCTGTAAAGATAGTGATTATAATCGGAATTATAGTCCTTTTTAGTGGTGTAAATACAATTTTACATTATATAATCAAAGCTTATTATATCAAGACATAGTTTGAAATAATCAATTGTGCTTCTTTGGTACATATAAAGTCTATAATTATTTGTAGATTCACAAACGAAGTGCAAAATCATTCTCTTACCCCATGGGGTAAGAGGTCGCGAAAAAGGGAAATATTAGTTTGAGAATTTGACAAGAGATACTTTCTAATAAGCA